>Ga0209723_1000347_pt1 | contig 89296 bp, 68 predicted proteins | sample BiotimSIPDNA_2_FD_185750 | JGI IMG/M metagenome (GOLD analysis project Ga0209723, IMG submission 185750) | Anaerobic biogas reactor microbial communites from Washington, USA - Biogas_R2 time_0 SIP DNA (SPAdes) (version 2) | ecosystem: Engineered > Bioreactor > Anaerobic > Unclassified | place... | reverse complement strand
CGTTACAATGTTCGTGTCCCACGGGATGCCTCCTGCGTGTTTGGTTTGGTCACTTAACATTGTATGTGAGATCGTCCTCGTGGGACATCTTTATTTCTTTTGCGTCACTTCATTTTACAATTCACCTATACTTATTGGATGCACAAAATACATACTCATAAATTGAAGTTACGTATAAAGAACTTAAAAAGCACGCTCCGGGATCCGTCAGCTTTCAGATATCGAGCAACTTCAGAGCGTCATCGACGTCATGCTATCCGCTTCCGAGCATCAGGAAACTCTTGCGCAGACAGACGGTCATCCTGACCGCAACCGGCGCTCTTCTCGGTATTCCGTGCGGATTCTTTTTCGTGCGACTGATTACGGAAACGGTAAGTGACAATGTCGATTTCCCGACATATGTCTCCCCGCTGTCCGTCGCCCTCTGCGTGCTCGGAACCTTTGCGGTCTCTCTTCTCGTTGACGCGATCCTGTCGCGCCGTACCGCGAAGATCGACATGGTCAGTGCGCTGAAGTCGATCGAGTGATCCGCCTCCGGATATTGTCGATTAAATCGTTTTTTGTTATCCTCATTTTGATTCAATAACAAGGAGTATTCACAAAGAGAATGAAAACCCGTCCGTCATCTCCTCGGAAACGACGAGTGCTTCGCATCAGCCTTCTCATCCTCGCCGCGATTACTCTTCTCGCGTTGATCAACTTTTTCCCGGCATTCCGCTTGAAGACCTCCGGAATGAGCCGGCTTCAAGGCGATTATGTCTGCGTTTATTACGAGATTGAAAAGGAAGCCGCCGAAACTGTTTTCGAACATCTTGAAAATGAAGGCGAGCGGATTTGTCAAAAAGTCGGCACCCGTCCGGAGGAGCCCGTCGACGTATATATTTACGATCAGCAGAAAACGATGCAACAAAAAAAATACGGACTCGCCGCGACATTTCTCAGTTTGGACTGGTACATCGGAGACAATATCGGAGATCAAGTCATCCTGACCTCGCCCGCCGCTCCGGGATCCTTTCACGACGCGGAGGCAATCGTCGGCGCGTCGGCGCACGAATTGGTCCACGCCTATGTCAGTATCATTAATCCCCGGATCCGCCTCTGGCTGACCGAGGGGATGGCGCTTTACCTGGCAAACGGCGATCCGTTTGAAGTGTCTTGTCTTGATTCCATGCCGATCCCGACTTTGTCGGACACGCGAACGATCAACCCGATTCGCTTCAACAATAGCGGCGGCTATCTCTTTGCCCACACCTATATCGAATTTCTCGAAAAGGCCTACGGCTGGCCGGCGGTCATGGAACTGATTCGAACACAGGACTATCCGACCGCCCTCGGCAAAACCGAGTCCTTGATTTACGACGAGTGGGTCAGCTTTCTTAAAAATTATCCAACCTCATAATCCCGGTCCGGCCCGCGAGAAGATGTATCTGTACTTCGAGGTAGTCGCTGAGTTTTTCGACCAAAATACATCATTTTTTTAATATCGCTTGACATGCAATACACAGAATGGTACGATTTAAGCTATCATTACAGTTTGGAGTTTTAGTATGAAATGGACAAAAAAATCCAGGAAATGGATCATTATTGCAAGTATCGCGATTGTCCTTCTATCGGTTTTCCTTTTACTGAATGTTGGCAGGCAGCCTGTGGATCCGAATCGCTTTAAGGAAGTCGCAACGGATGCGTTGAAGGCCCGGATTTCCGTTGATATCCGGGGCAAATTACTGATTAGCGATGGGTTTCCGGGTGGCGGAGTATATGCCAGAATTCCTGATCAGGGCATTGAGATCACATCCCTCTATTACGATGATGCACAAGAAGCGGCCGATATGTATAAAACCTTCATTGAAGAAGCATCCTTTAATCCGCTGACCTGGAGGGGTTTCGGAAATTATCAAAAGGCCGTATTCACCCAAGAAAGTGCATCCGATGATTCGGAAATTTATAGCATCATGATCCGCTGTGATAACATGGTGATCGTCGCTTCTGCGGACAACTCCTCGGTAACCGCCAAGGCGACGATCAAAAGCGTCATAAACAAACTCGGCTACTGGGGCTGATGACCATAGAAAACAATAATAAAGGGTCCTCCATAGCGGGGACCCTTTTCAATTCACGGCAAGGACTGTTCAACGGAACACCAATTTTTAATATGCGCCGAGATATCGATACGGTGAGCGGCGCCGCGTAAGATCCGGACAATGCGCCGCCTTCACGCCGGCTCGGAGAATCGTCGCACCTATTATAAATGTCAGCGCACCTATTATAAATGTCAGCGATTACACAATGTACCTCGCCAAATAAAAAAGATGCAATCATGCCGCTCGAATCGGTGTGAATCAGGCGGCCAATCCAAGCCGGGAATGCATCGAATATTTACAAAAATTAATCAGGAGCGATGCCGTTCGAGAAGAATCATTCAAATGTCGTTTGTTGAAAACACAGATAACGAGCACGAAACCTTAATACAGATCTGTCCATTCCCTGATCTGTGATCGGACATAATCCGCCTTGTCTTCAGGAAGTGTGATCCCTCTCATATTGCCGCCGCTACTGGTGCTTTGAAGCACTATGTCATCCCCTATTTCAGCCAGACTGATACTCTTATAAAACAAACCATCCGACGATTTCATTTCAATCCGATAGTTTCGTTCTTCGTTACTTACGGATCCGGAATAATCGCACTCTCTCGTGTCATAATAGTCCCGAATTTCGAACAATACATTTTTATCAAAATCACATTCATACTTATGGCTATAATGATCATCGTCTATGAAAGATATGGTGGCGGTAAGCTCTGCCTCATTATGATAATAATCAAAAATCGCCTGAAGTTGATTCTCCTCACAGTATTTCAGACCGGTTCCCTCAAGCACATAGATGTCAAAGTCCCCTTCATTTTCCACCGCGCATATGGGATAGTACCGATTATCTCCAAGTACAAGAGCACCCTCCATACTAAGTTTCTCATCATCTACAGCATGCAAAAAATCAATATTAATGAGGTTCATCCCATTAAAATCAAAATCATCATAGAATTCTTTATCCTCCAAATCATCCAGATATATTTTGTTTTCGATGCTTTTAACTTCACGCTCCTCAGCAATCTCCGAAAGCTTGCCCGTAATGAGAAAAAAACCAACCGGAAGCACAAATAAAACAAACCCGATAATACTCATTACAACGGCGAAAATCTTAATCGCGATGTGTGTCTTCTTTTTTCGAGCGGATCGCACGATCCAGATCATATCCATGACTACCGCAATCAGAAAAACAACAAGTCCGATCAAGACGATGGTGAGACCTGCCATCATAAACAACATGGATATAAAAGCCATTACCAACACCTCATCCGAATGGATTATCATTTATCGAAAAGCAATGCTCATTCGTATCCGGGTAAGCGATGCAAACAACGACTTCGACACCTAACAATCAAGTTATTTACATCATCAACATCATCTTTTTTACTACTTATTTGAGTGTAGAGACACCGTTTTAGTTTGTCAACAAGACACCACCCCCCCTCTATCCAAAGAACGAGTGGCCTTTTTGGCAAGCCTCCGCAGACGATTGATCGTCGAGGACAGATTGCCCGAAAAGCGTCACGAGTTCTTCCGAACGGGTCAACTTTCTTAATCATGATCCGGGGTAAACGCGCCGAAAAAAGAAGCCGCACTCCTGTCTCGAGACGAAAGAAAAGCCGGTACAAACCCTCTATCCAAAGAACGAGTGGCCTTTTTGGCAAGCCTCCGCAGACGATTTATCGTCGAGGACAGATTGCCCGAAAAGCGTCACGAGTTCTTCCGAACGGGTCAACTTTCTTAATCATGATCCGGGGTAAACGCGCCGAAAAAAGAAGCCGCACTCCTGTCTCGAGACGAAAGAAAAGCCGGTACAAACCCTCTATCCAAAGAACGAGTGGCCTTTTTGGCAAGCCTCCGCAGACGATTTATCGTCGAGGACAGATTGCCCGAAAAGCGTCACGAGTTCTTCCTATTCCCACTCAATGGTCCCGGTCGGTTTGGGCGTCAGGTCATATACGACCCGATTGACGCCCTTGACCTCGTTGATGATTCGAAAGGTAATCGTCTCGAGAATATGCCAGTCCAACGCAGCAACAGATGCGGTCATCGCGTCAATCGTATTTACCGCACGAATGATGACCGGGTACTCAAAAGATCGCGCATGATCCCGGACACCGACCGATTTGAAATCCGGAATAGCCGTGAAATACTGCCATACCTTACCCTCCAGTCCGGCTTTAAAAAACTCCTCGCGAAGGATTGCGTCCGACTCACGGACCGCCTCCAGACGCTCACGCGTGATTGCCCCGAGGCAACGAACACCGAGCCCCGGACCCGGGAAGGGCTGGCGATAGACCATCGACTCCGGCAGACCGAGTTCGATCCCGCAGGCACGAACTTCATCCTTGTAAAGAAACTTAACGGGCTCGACCAGTTCAAACTTCAGATCCTCCGGCAGACCGCCGACGTTATGATGCGCTTTAATCGCTTTGGCGGTCTTTGTGCCGCTCTCGACGATGTCCGGATATATTGTCCCCTGAGCCAAGTATCGGATTCCTTCCAGCTTCGCGGCCTCTTCTTCAAAAACACGAATGAATTCCGTCCCGATGATTTTCCTTTTCTGTTCCGGATCCTCAACGCCCGCGAGTTTATCGAGGAATCGGTCAACTGCGTCGACATAAATCAGATTCGCGCCGAGCTCGTCTTTAAAAACGCGAATGACCTCTTCCGGCTCCCCTTTACGAAGAAGCCCGTGATTCACATGAATGCAGGTGAGATTTTTTCCGATCGCCCGAATCAGAAGCGCCGCAACCACCGAGCTGTCCACACCGCCCGAAAGAGCCAGAAGAACCTTCTCGGATCCGACCTGCTCACGAATCAGTCGAATTTGCTCCTCTACGAAGGATTTCATATTCCAATTTGCGATACAGCGACACTTATCAAATACAAAATGTCGAACGACACCCTCATCAATGATCCGAACATTCATTTCCGGCATATCTTCACATCCGATTGCCAGTTTGGGAATATCGGCCGAAAGAACCGATTCGTCGGGCATTGCGGGGACTCCGTCAATCAAACGGTTCTGTCCGCCCGAAAAGATTAATCCTTTAACATGGGGCATATTCGCGAGATCTTTCGAGGATATATCATGCGGGCAAATCTCGCTATAGACACCCATTAAGCGAATCATTCTCGCAATCACGGAGTTTTCCGTGCCGCCCAAATCCAAAACCAATATCGTATCCTGATTCATCAGCCTTTCCTCCGCCGCAATGCCATAGTTTTTTTTATAGTAGCACAGACTGAAAGCTATGGAATCATTTTTTCGGGTACAGCCGGAAAAATATCGTATAATATAGCCAAGGATTGATAAAGAATGCTCGGAGGCGCCCATGGATATTGTTTTTCAGGTACTGATCGGGATCGGCCTGTCCGCCACCTGTGGATTTCGCGTATTCGTCCCGCTTTTTGTGATGAGCATCGCGGGCGTGAGCGGGTATATGGAATTCAGTGCGGGCTTCGGCTGGATCGGAACATATCCGGCCTTAATCATTTTCGGCGTTGCGACCGTTCTGGAAATCGTCGCCTATTTCGTTCCCTATGTCGACAATATCTTGGATATGGCCAGCATTCCCATCGCTGTTGTCGCCGGAGTCGTCATCGTGGCTTCCGTGGTAACGGATGTCGACCCGATGATTCGATGGACCCTGGCGTTGGTCGCCGGAGGCGGAATCGCTGCGGGAACCAGCATGATAAGCAACGGAATTCACGCATTGTCCACCGCAACAACCGGCGGAGTCGCTAATCCGGCGCTTTCCGCCGCCGAAACCGGCGGCTCGATCGTAATGACCGTGCTGTCTGTCGTAATCCCGGTGGCCGGAGTGCTCCTGATTGCGATAATTGTCTTTCTTATCATTCGGCGATTACTCCGAAGGAAGAGAAAAAAGAATCCGCCGGAGCATAATACGGCGGATCCGAATCATTAGAGTCGTGATTACTCGGGCTTAACCGGAGCGATGTTTCCCTCTTCGTCGTAAAACAGTTCGGCGTATTTAACGCAACGCTGCGCATCGATGCCCGATAGGGAAGCATCATGGTAGAAAAGATACCACTTCCCGTTGAACTCGACGATCGAATGATGCGTTGTCCATCCCTTCACCGGGTCTAAGATTTTTCCTCCGAACACAAACGGACCCGTCGGGCTGTCTCCGATTGCGTACACCAATCGATGCGTGGTACCCGTTGAATACGACAAATAGTACTTGCCTTTGTACTTATGCATCCAAGCGCCTTCAAAAAACCTTCTGTCCTCGTCCCCGGCAACAATCCGATCTCCGTTCTCATCCAGAATCTGAAGTTGTGCGGGTTTCGATTCAAAAGTCAGGAGATCCGGGGTCATCTTCGCGAAAATCGTGCCGATTGCCGGTTCGTTCGCTCCCGGTCCGGCTCCCTCCGGGTTATACTCGGATGTTGCCCATTTTTCAAGCTGTCCGCCCCAAAGTCCTCCGAAATACATGTACGCCGAACCGTCATCGTCGATGAAGACCGCCGGATCGATGCTGAAACTTCCCTCAATGAAATTTTTCTCGGCCGTAAACGGACCTTCCGGCTTCTCGGAGGTAGCGACGCCGATTCGGAAGTGCCCTTCATAATCCTTGGCGGGAAAGAAAAGGTAGTATTTCCCGTCCTTGTAGGCCGCATCCGGAGCCCACATCTGCTTCTCGGCCCACGGCACGTCGTCTACAGAGATTGCGACGCCGTGATCAACGACCTCCGAATCAAAATCCGAAAGCGAAAGAACATGGTAGTCGTTCATCTGATATTGCTCGCCGTCATCATCCGGCGGATGGTATTCATCGCAGTCGTGGGAAGGATAGATATAAAGCCTTCCGTTAAAAACATGCGCAGAAGGATCCGCGGTAAAAATATGCTTCACAAGCGGTTGGTATGGTGCGATTGCAGGTGATCTCTTCGAACCGGCAGAGCTTTCGCAATCGCCGGACTTAAATTCTTTTTCTGTCATTATTTCGTCCTCTTTTCATATTTTATCGCGATTTACGGCATCTCCCAACGATGCTTGCATTCATTATACCATCGATAATCCATCGTTTGAGCAGGATCCTTTTTCAAGGATGTCCGCGATTCGCTCACAAGCGTGACCGTCTCCGTACGGATTGGCGGCACGGCTCATTTTCCCGTACTCGGACGGATCGTTCAACAGCACCCTGCATTGATCGTAAATCACCTTTTCCGACGTGCCGACCAGTTTGAGAGTGCCCGCATCGATTCCCTCCGGGCGCTCGGTCGTATCACGCATCACGAGAACCGGTTTCCCGAGTGACGGCGCTTCCTCCTGAATCCCGCCGCTGTCGGTTAAAATTAAATACGAGCGTGCCATAAAGTTATGAAAATCCAAAACATCCAAAGGCTCAATCAGTCGAATCCGATCACATCCGGAAAGCTCCTCGTCCGCCGCTTTTCGCACGGCGGGGTTCAGGTGAACCGGATAGATCGCCCGAACATCGTGTGTTTCCTCAACGATCCGTCGAATCGCCCGGAACATTTTGTGCATCGGCTCACCGAGGTTTTCCCTTCGATGCGCGGTGATCAGGAGAAGCCGGCTTCCCTTGGCCCATTCCAGCTCCGGATGCTCATAGTTTTCCCGAACCGTTGTCCTCAGAGCGTCAATTGCCGTGTTGCCCGTCACAAAAATACTCCCGTCCTTTTTCCCTTCACGAAGAAGATTCTCCCGCGCCGTTTTTGTCGGTGCAAAATGCAGACTCGTTACGATCCCGACCGCCTGCCGGTTGAATTCCTCCGGGTACGGAGATTGAATATTATACGTTCTCAATCCCGCTTCGACATGACCGACCGGGATTTGCATATAGAAACCGGACAGCGCTGCCGCAAAGCTCGTAGTCGTATCACCGTGAACCAGCATGACATCCGGTTGCTCTTTTTCGAGCACCTCGCGGATTCGATTCAAAATCAGATTCGTGATATCGAAAAGCGTCTGGTTCTCCTTCATGATCGAGAGGTCGTAATCCGGAACGACACCGAACGCATCCAAAACCTGATCCAACATTTTCCGGTGCTGTCCGCTGACACAGACCACCGTTCGGATCCCGGGTCGGTTTTTGAGTTCGTTGACCAATGGACACATCTTGATGGCCTCCGGCCGGGTTCCGAAAATGATCATTACGTTCTTCATTTGACTCCTCTTTCCGTGGCAAGACGACGTCTTTTCCCGAGTTTTATGCGCAAACGAATCGCCGTGCTCATACTCTCCTTCATAGTTCGAAGCACCCTCATTTTACTTTCCCCGAGTTTGATGTCATATCTCAGATCAAAGGGCACCTCGTCAAAACAAGCGCCGATCATCCAGAGCTTATAGAGAACCTCCATCATACAGGCAAAAGAACGTTTCTCAACCAGAGCGTCCCCATATTCCTCAAACCCCTTGCTGACCATTCCGTAAGAATATCCCCTGTACCCGCAGGTGTAATCCCTCACATTTTTTACCCGGAGTACGGCGGTGTAATACACTCTGGCACCCAGGCTCATCAATTGTCTGATTGCGCTGACTCCGCGTGTGCTTGACCCTTTCCGATATCTGGATGCGATCACGACATCGGATCCGCTCTGAATTTTCTCGATCATTTTCCCGCTGTATTTCGGATCATGCGTATTGTCTCCGTCCATCAGAAAACAAATATCCCCTTCTTTCCCTTTCGATACAAAACTCTGAAGCGCTGTAGTCAACGCGCCCCCGAGACCTTTATTCACTTCGTGGGCGATGAGTTCGACATCGTCCGGGAACTCGCGGCAAAGGTTTTCGATCACCTCTTTGGTATTGTCCCTGCTCTTGTCATCGATGCAGTAAATGCCGAGAGAAAACCCCTTGTTTTGAATGGATTCTTTCAAGGACAGCCAACTGCGAACCAGCGGGTCTATGTTTTCGCTTTCATTGTAACAGGGCAGCATCACATAAATTTTACTCATCCTTACATTTCTCCTTTCGGGCATATCGCTCATTCAGCTTCTTCCGAACCCAATATACGACCAAAAAAGGAATCGCCAAACTCGCCCCTTTACTGATTGCGAAACGAAGCCCCCCGGTCGCGGAAACCAGAACAAAATCATAGAAAAGCCATATCACGACATTCTGAAGCAGGATCCCCATCCCGAATGAAACAAAGTAGATTCCGGCGCTGGTCACGTTTCTTTTTACTTTGAAAACAAAAATCGACGTCAGAAAATAATGAACAACCGCCCCGAACAGGATCGCCATGGTATTGATGATCGTAATGTGAAGCGATAATAGATGAAGCAACGTCCATCCGATTACCGATTCGATCAAAGCGGCAATAACGGAGCAGAGCAAATAGATGATAAGGGACTTGTTCTTGATTATGAGGGTCTTAATAAATGTGATCACCCGCACCCCTCCGCTTCTTTTCATCATCATTTTACCGATTCTTCTTCCCGATATCTATATTGTTAACTCATCGACCCAAAGATGTAATCGTATTGACTTACCCTTCGTTGACGCATTTACCGACGATTCAATAGAATGGAACATGGGGAGAAAATGCAGATACGCAGTTCAAAGATCGACAAAATCCATTCATCTGCTTCCCCCGGAGCGTGTAATTTTGAGTTTTACCGGTTATAAATTTACATTCCGGATGAATGCGTCGCACTCGAAGGTCGGAAACGAATCGAGCGTACATTCCCACACCTTTGAAATTGCCTTATTTGCTTCTCCGCTCGGAGAAATTTTTGAAAAGTACGATCGGTTCGAGAATCAGGTCGAACTCTATCTCCGTCGGTTTTCCGGGAATAATATGAACATGATCCCGCCTTTTGATACCGTATCTCCGACCGTAGAAAACATCGGCTACGTTTTTTTTAACGAGTTGACCGATACGTTGAATGAAATCGGGTTTCGTTTGGAGCGATTGGATATTAAAGAGACACCGCTTCGAATCTTCTCGATATCCCGAAATGATTGGAGTGAAAAAGAAAGTATACAATTGAAAAATTCCATCGAAAATATCACCCGGAATCATGCGGAACCCTACGTCATATCAAACGAAACGGAGCCTTCGATCCCGGAAGAACGGAATATTGTGTCCGATCCGGTTTCACCCGCCGTTCCGCCGCCGACCGCATCTTTGCTTCATGCCAAACGTAAATCCGAACTTCTTTACATCGCTCAGGCTGTAATGATTATTCTGGCCGGGGCGATATTTATGCTTCTTGTCAGAGCTTCCGACATCTACCCTTTGGGCATGGATATTCACGGACATCTTTTTAAGGCCGATTTAATGTTTGAAGAAATACAAGACGGCAACGTATATCCGCTGTTCACCCAATATTGGTACAACGGCGTGCAGCCGTTTCGCTACTGGGCACCCCTTCCCTATTATTGCGTTGCTCTCCTTCAGTTTTTTTCCGGCGGCAATATCATGAATGCGTATTTGCTTTTCATATGGCTGTCCTTCTCGGTTGGAGGGATCGGATGGATTTTATTCGGTCGCAAGCTAAACCGCCCTTGGATCGGTCTTTTTTTCGCAATCCTATGGTTTTTCCTTCCGGATAATATGCGCGTCTTTTTCTCCGAGGGAAATCTCCCGCGTATGTTTATCGCCATGTTTCTTCCGTATATTTTCTACGCTCTTTGGCAATTTGTCTGGCACAGAAAAAAGAAAATGATCTTCCCATTGATATTGCTGATGCCGTTCGCCATTTTGGGGCACCTGATGATCGCGGCGATGGTCGGCGTCGCATGTGCCATATTTCTTTTCACTTATGCCGTTATCAACAAGCGCTGGACCGAACCGATTCAGGCCCTTGCCGCCATGTTTTTCACCTTTGCGCTATCGGGGGTCTGGTTAACTCCCGCTTTGATGGGCGGACTGACTTCAATGGACACGGAAGCCACCGCAAAAGTAATGGTATTAACGACGGAACGGCTTTGGGTTTCCCTGAATCCCTTGTTACGACTGGACGGAGGGATCGGAACACTATATCTCGGAATCAGCATCTTTTTGGTCTCGATTCTCGGGTTGTTATTCTCAAATCGAAAAAGCGTGCCCGGATTTGCTTCGTTTCTTCTTTTCGTAATCGGAACCGCTACCGCACTGGCACCCATCATTCTCGCATTGCCGATGAGTCAGTACTTCTGGGTCAGTCGCTTCATTCCGATTACCTATGCGATGTTTATGCTTGCCGTAATGGAATGGAAGACGATTAAGCGAGGCTTACTCCTCGTTCTTTGCATATTCATCGCTCTGGACACGGTTCCCTCGGCAAACCTGAGCCATTATAACAAAGTCATGAATATTCCGGCTACACACGAAGTAATCGAAGAATCCATGGATCGGTATCTTTTTTCCGCCGCCAAAATGAAGACCAAACAGAGAGTCTCGCTTATGGATCTGAGCAGCCTGGGTCCGATGCCATCTTTTGCGTTCGGAACGATTGAGCCGAAAACTCCATATGTTTTCGGATGGGCATGGCAGGGAGCTCAAACAGCGATGAACATCGCATATCTGAATGAGTCCTTTGAAAAATCGAATTTTCTGTATATGTTTGATCGTTCGGTCGAGCTGGGAGCGGATGTAATCCTTGTAGACAAAAAAAATCTCGGTACCGAACCGCGCAGACAGGCATTGATTCAAGCGGGCGAACGGGTCGGATACGAATTGATCGAAGAATCCGATTATTCCCTTCTTTTCTCCTACCCCGTCGACTCCGGCTTCGGAGTGATCACGGAATACAGTTGTCTTGCCATCGGAACAACGGCGGCTTTGGTTCCGGGTATCCTGCCTTATTACCACCCCGGCGATAAATTATATATCGATGAATACACATACGAAGAACTAGTCTCTTATGAAAAAATTTACCTTTCCGGCTTTTTTTACAGAAACAGAGACGACGCCGAAGCGCTGGTTCGAAAGCTTGCCGATTCGGGCGTTCACGTTTTTATCGACATGAGTCGAATTCCCGCGGACCCGCTTACGAACCGCATGACCTTTCTTGATATCGATGCACAGCCGATCACCTTTACGTATTCATACCCGAATCTGGTGACCGGAGATCGTGTAATACGCCCGTTACCTTTTTCGGAGGATTATGACACCTGGAATACGGTTTATTTGAACGGACTTACCCATGTAAGCAGTTATGCCTGGTTTGAGAATTCGCCGCGACTTGATTTTATCGGAACCGGCGAGAGCAGAAATATTCACTTCATCGGCTTTAACATACTGTTTCACGCATATGTGGCGGAGGACGAAAACGTAAAAGAGATTCTAAACCAAATTATGGATCTGAGGGAGGATAATCTGCCGAAACGCCAAATCGTTCCGATTTCCATCGAATACGGAGACCGACAAATCACCGTGCACTCGGAATATGACAATGTCAATACGACACTCGCTTATCAGGATATATTCACAAGTGATCAACCGATCCGTTCGATGAATAATTTCTTGATTGTCGATTCCGGAACGACCGTAATCAAGATGAGCTATCCGCACTTGAAGGAAGGAGTTCTTGTGATGGTTTTCGGCATAATTGCCGAAGGTGTTACGATTTTCTTGATTTTTAGAAAATCAAAGAAAAAACCGCACAAAGAGGAAATAATTTGATATAATAAAACACACAGGGAGCGTTTTGTCAAGGGAACGGATGTGAATATTTATGACAAATAAAATAAAAGTCGTCTTGATCGGCACATTGCTTGCCGTACTCCTGTTTTCCGTCCCGGTATTGGCCGAGGAGGGGGACGAAGTCATCTTGTTAAGCGACGCAAAAGCATCGGATTATGTGGAAATCGTCATTGACGGATATTTCTCGGATTGGTCCGATAAGCCGATGTCTTCGATTTATTACGACAGCGGTACCTCCCACATCGGATCGCTCTACAGAGATGAAAATTATGTTTATCTCTATATTCAAATGTCCTGGCCGAATTATCCTGGTTTTAACGGATACAATTACATATTCACTTTGGACGGAAAAACATATACATTCGATGTCGTTCCGGTCAGCGGAAGTATCGACATCGGATTGAATGCCATGAAGGTCATGCGCGTAAACGGCTATCAGCAAGTCGGGGGAGCAAACGGATATGTCAGCCACTCGGACGATCGGGGCGATCGTATGGAGATGAGAATCCCTCTGGATTATTTCTTTAAACAACCGGATAAACTGGTCACGATCACCTTCCATTCGCCGAATCTGGGAACGCAGGTTCTGACCGCGACCGGCACACCGACGATGCCGATCCTCATTGCCGGTTCGGGACTGGTGCTGGCCGGCACGGCACTGTTCGTGAGAAAAAGGAAACGTACCCAATGATACAAACGATCGTCGTCGGGCTTGTCGCCTGGATTTATGTCGTTTATCTTCTCCGGCGCTCTCAATTGACTTTCTTTAATTTTCTCGTCGGAAGCGTAGGAATGTTCATTCTGATGATGGTTCTTTTTCAACCGGTTCTGACTGTTCCGCTTTCAAAAGCGGTCGCGGCGGTTACCGGTGCAATCGGAGAACTGACCGGAACGTTCTACTCCTATTATCAATACTCCCTGGTCTTTATTCGACACGGATCGGATTCCATCTCACTTTATGTTGATTACGAGTGTTCGGGAATCATCGAAATTTTTGCGTTTACGTCACTTTTATGGTTTTTTCCGTTATATTCCCTTGCGGAGAAATTTGTTGTTAATATTATCGGAATCATTTGGATATTTGCATCGAATATAATTAGAATGACAGCGATTTGTTTATTGGTGTATTTCTTCGGAAACGACGTATTCTTTTTCGCACATGCGATTTTCGGAAGGATCATATTCTATGTGCTCTCGATCATCCTTTTCTTCTATGTTTTTACCAGAGCACAGATCCTGAAGCAAAAGGTGGGGAAATTCAAGTATGGAGATGTTTCTCAATCAACTGCTTGAAAAGGTCGTTTTTTGGATGGCCTGGATTATCATCCCGCTGGTCATGGAAATTATTCCGGCGATCGGCGGCTTCTTCATACTCGTTCGCAAACGATTTTCCGCAAAAAAAGACATTCCCCCCGTTCGCTTTCCCGAAATCACGTTAATCATTCCGATTTACAATTCCGAGAAAACGCTTGATCAATGCCTTCAGTCGGTTCATTTATCCGATTATCCGAAGGATAAGATTCATATTATGCTCGTCGACAATGAAAGTAAGGACCGGAGTTTTACCGTATTCTGCGACTGCCAGAAAAGTTTTCCCGAGCTCTCCATGCAGTGGATGAAGGCCAAACAGGGGAAATCCAAGGCGCTCAACGCCTCTCTTTTCAACAGTGAGGGGAAATATGTGCTTCATATCGATAGTGACGGAGTGTTGGAGCCGACCGCCATTCGAAGGATGGTCGAGCGATTCGAGGGAAATCCGAATATTCACAGCATGACCGGCGTCATCCTGACCGATCCGGAGATGATTGAAAACACGGATCATTTTCCGCTCCGTTTGTTCCGACGATGTGAATTTTTCGAGTATTGTCAGGCGTTTCTGGCCGGAAGAAACTTTGAATCCGAGCTCGACAGCATTTACACACTGTCCGGCGCGTTTTCCGCCTTTCGCAAATCTACGATTCTTAAGACCCAAATGTACAATACCGATACGGTCTGCGAGGATACTCATGTTACCTTTCAAGTGCGAAAACTGATGAAAAAAAGTGTTCATCTGTGCGAAAATGCGTTCTTCTTCACCGAGCCGATTGACGGAATCAACCAACTGTATACGCAAAGGCAGCGTTGGCAGATCGGTGAGATGGAGGTCTCCCACATGTTCCTGTCCCGTTCATTAAGAACGCGAAACTTTTTCTCGGATTTCATGGTTCGAATGCTGACGTTTGACCATACCTTCGCATTTCCCCGGATGATCTGGTATTTCGCGTTGATTTGCCTTGCTTTTCTGAATTATCCGGTATACCTGATTGTCGGCTCTCTGATTATCCTCTATGCTCTGTATATGGTTTCGGGGGCCCTTTATTATTTCAACATCATTTCCTATCTGAGGGAACATCCGAAAATTCGGCGATATTACGCTCGCCGATGGTATATCGTGCCACTCATGCCGGCGTATAATTTTTTCGTTTTTTGGATACGGTTCGCCGGTATCATTAACAGCATCCAGTCCCGGAGCGGTTGGAAAACAAAGACACTGACCGAGGAAAAAGAACACCTTTCCTCTACGATGCAAAAGGATTTTCATTCTCTCGCCCGTGTGCGAAACAAGCTGTATAAGATGATAAACAACGAGTCGGAGATATAATTTCTCTCCGGACACTGCTTTCGGGTGACTCATTACTCACTCGGGAAAGGATAAGAGATGTTTAAGCTCAAGGACAAGGAATTGCTCAAAGTATTCGGGAGCATTGCGGGTGCGACTCTCCTTTTGGTTCTCTCGCTTCTGTTTCTCGAAGCCCAGAACAAGCAGTTTGAACGTTCCTTAATCAACAGCTTTGCAAGAGAAAACGAGTATATCGTCGGACAGGTCATCGATGAGATCGCCCGAAACGCAAAGAGTGAGGAAGACGTCCTCTCAATCGTTCGTTTCGCTCCGTCAACCGGAACTCGATACTGGATGCTTTTCACCGAGAGCCGTGTTCTTTTTGAGAAAAACGAAGATACCACCGCCATAATCAGCGGAAAGAACTTTGATGAACTGGAAAACTTTTATTTGCGCCAGGGAGGATCCGGCGTATCCGGCCTGATCCAACTGCTCCGAAACGGGAGCTCTTTCTCCGCCGTCGCAATGAAGGATGTGTGGGTAGGAAATGAAATCATTAGTGCCGACTATATTGAGATCGACGGTCATCGATATTGCATCGCCTCCGGCGTTCAGCAGAATTATCTTTTTTCCGCTGCCGATATCGGCGAACGCTCCATGATACTCCGGATACTCGTGATCGCATTAGGCTCCGTTCTTATCCTGTCCGTCGCTCTTCTTTCCATCGCGAACCGCAAGAAAACACTCGCTATTCGAAATGCAAAGAACGACCTGATCGAGAAAAATCTATTTATCCAAAGAGAGCTCGGAAGCCAACGGGGTCGACCGGCCGACACCGTCGGCTCCGTTACCGATCCCGGTACCGGATTGTACTCACTTGATTTTCATGAGGCTCTGATGATGAAATTAGCGCGAAAACATGTCGGTCCGATCGGCATGATTGTCGTTCGAATCACCAATTTTCACGAGCTTTCCGCAGAAAAGGATGTCGTTTTCGTGCAAGAACAAATAGCGAGAACGGCTGCAATCGTCGCATCTCATGCTTCGGAGACGGATATCTGCGCGCGCCTTTGCGCAAACGAGTTCGCCATAACCAAGCTTCGTTCCACAGAAAAACTGACCATACAATCCGCGAAGAAGCTATTCGGCACGTTATGTGATACGAACCATGATCTGAAGTACTCCGCCGGATTTGCTTTCCGGGACGGTGAGTCATCGGTCGACGAGGTAACGGAAGCGGCAATCGCTTCCCTGAAACCGTTATAGGGGGATCAAAAACATGAAAATCAGTCGGTATAATTTCAAATTCTATCTGAATGCCAGCCATGCCATTTATTTGAACGGCATACTGGGACAAAGTCATCCGCACACCTGGGAAGTGTCCCTTGACACCATTAAGGTTCGCGACGATTTTATCCAGTTCGATGTGATCGAGAAAGAAGTCGAACGATTTTTTTCATCCTTTCAGGACACCGACATCAACAAAACCCCTCCGTTTGACGTGATTAATCCGACGCTGGAAAATATCTGCGCTTTCTTAAGAGACGAGCTTGGAAAGCTTCTGAGCTCCAACGGATGGCTCCTTACCCGCATCGAGATCAGTGAAACACCTTCGCGCTCATACATCATTGATTTGTCCGACGAGACGGATCCGATCGCGGATGCCGACCGGATCAGCGAAGAAGCACTTACCGAAATCGACAAAAAGGTCGAAGCTTTGTTGGACAAGATCCTGGACTGAGGAGGTGAAATCTCCTTGTTCAGTTTTGTACCGTCCATACGGTCCAAGAAATCAAAAGACCGGCACCCGTTCGGGTTGCCGGTCTTTGTTTCGAGCATGTCATACTCAGATATACTTGATTTCCGCACCGCCAAAATTGACCTCTCCGGTCAAAGTGACCGTCGGACCTTCTCCGGATGAGGATGAGAAGCCATCGGCCGCTCCGAAGAACGCACGCACTTGATTGTTGACATTCCAGGATCTCGGGATATAAATCTCGACGCCCGCGAAGTTAACATCCAAATGGATCGTCGCCCCCTCGGGACTGACCGTACAGCCCTCGAAATAAATCTTAACCGCTCCGAATTTCGCGTGAATATTCGCTCCTCTTAGGTTTTCGGATCGAACATACTTCACGGTCTCGGAAAACGTGGCCTCTACGTTTACATATTCTCCGTTTTCTTCCGTCGCTTCGGAGTCACTGTCAATGTTTACAATAACGGAACGCTTACAGCCTCTTCCCCATGATTCCATACGCGATCGCTTATTGCTCCAAAAAATTACCGACAACCCTATGCCCAACAGTGCAGATCCCAGCAACAGATGCCACAGCATCACATCCGGAATCCCGATAAGATCTCTCCACAAATATACGATGACTGCGGGTGCCATCAATCCGGGAACAAAGTGAAGCTTAATCAGGCACGATATTCCGATTGCGGCAAGAATCAGGCTCGAGACCGCGCGAAAAATGTCCGATGACTCTCCGATCCCCAGTGCGAAAAGCAAGACCAGAATGCCGCCTCCGAGTAAAACCAACCCCCAAAACAAATTTTTTCTATTCATACCTATACCTCTCTTCCATTTTGACCTTCAATACCGGTCCGTATTTTCTTGAAACATACACCTCTTTGTAGGACCCCCGAAAGGTTACGAGTCCGACTCTTGTCAGGCCTTTCTGGATTGAAAAGATGTGCATCACATTTGCGATCGTTGACCGCGAGATTCGGACAAACGATCCGGGAAGCATCAACTCGAGCTCATAAAGTCTCTGCTTCGTCTCGTACGAGTCCGTTGCCGTGTGCGCGATGACCTTGTCTCCCTCCGTCTCGAAAAACAGAATTTCTGCAAAACTCAAATAGTATTGCTCTTCACCCTTGAAGAACCCGGGAGCAAGAAATCCTCGTGCTGCGTCCATTTCGCGATCGAAAGGCCGTTGGCAATCGTTCCGGCTTGCATCCGAAGCGATTCGCCCGGAAAGCGATTCGATTTCTTCCGCAAGTTTCCTGATTTTCGGTGTTGACTTTCTGCATCGGACGATAATCTCTTCCGATTGCGTTTCGGTCGTCTCCTCAATACGGACCCGCATGCCGAACCCTCCTTTCATACGCGTCTTCATTATACAAATCCGCGTGTCGAAAAAAACCCCACGACTCCCGAGAGGGCGATTTTCGGGGGGTGAGTGGTCAGGAAAAGAGGGTGAGAAGATATCCGTACCCTTCCGCCTCCATTTTTTCGACAGGTACAAACCGCAATGCGGCGCTGTTGATACAGTATCGAAGCCCGCCCTTGTCCCGGGGACCATCCGTAAAAACGTGACCGAGATGCGCGTCGCCGACACGGCTTCTCGTTTCAGTTCGGACCATAAAGTGAGATCGATCCTCTTTTTCGAGTACGGTATTCGGATCAATCGGCCGGCTGAAACTCGGCCACCCGCATCCCGCGTCAAACTTATCGCGCGAGGAAAAAAGCGGCTCTCCGGTGGTTATGTCAACATAGATACCTTCCTCAAAATGGTGGCTGTATTCCCCCGAAAAAGGTCTCTCGGTCGCATTTTGCATCGTAACCGAAAACGATTCTTGCGCAAGGCGTTTCCTGAGCTCGGAAACGGCGGGACGGGAATATAGAGACGGATCAACGATCGCTTTTTCGGCCCGATCCATTTTTACCGGCCCGATATGACAATACCCTCCGGGGTGCTTGTTCAGATAATCCTGATGATATTCTTCCGCGGGATAATAGGAGGAGAGCGCCGCGATTTCGATGGCGCTTATCTTACCGAGCTTTGCGTTCAGTGCTCCGGCTTCCGCGTTAATGATTTCAAGATCTTTCTCATCGGTATAATAGATTCCCGAACGGTATTGATCGCCGACATCGTTCCCCTGTCGTTTGACGGAGGTGGGGTCAATCGCGTCAAAAAAGAGTCGCAAAAGAAACCCGAGCGAAACCTTATCGGGATCGTAGGTCACACGAACCGTTTCGGCATGTCCGGTATTTCCGGCACATACCTGCTCGTAACTCGGATTGCGCACCGCTCCGTTCGCGTAACCGACCTCGGTTTCGATCACGCCGCGAATCAACGACATGTATTTTTGAAGTCCCCAGAAGCAACCCCCGGCCAGGTAAATCGTTTTCATTTCCGTGTCCCCTTTCCGTTTCGATGCTTTCATTTTATCACCCGAACCGCCCGATCGATCACTTTTTCGATTTCGGAGAACGGTTCGAAACGATACCGATTCGAATCGGTTTGTGGTACTCTGAGTTTATCAAACCACAAAGGAGAGCCGCATTTGTTCGTTCGAAAGCATATTCTCCCGGTTCTTTTCATCCTGTCCTTGCTTGTTTCGGGCTGTTCTCTTAATACCGAAGCCCTCGGTGAATGGATGGATGCACTGTCCGCAACAATAGAGGTCACCGAAGATTCGACGGCCGAGGAATCGGAATCTGTAATCACGGAAGCCGTTACCGTCGTGTATGTTATCGACGGTGACACAATTTGGGTCGAGAATGACCGGGGAGAAAGACTTAAGATACGCATCATCGGGGTAGACGCTCCGGAAACCGAGAAGCAAGACCGGGAAGGCGAACCTTTTGCACAAGAGGCTTTTGAATTTGCGTCGCAAACCCTTTCCGACCGGATCGTGTATCTGGAACGCGATGTGTCCGATACCGATCAGTACGGGCGTTTGTTGCGATATGTCTGGCTTGAAAATCCATCGGAAGACGATGCGGAAGCATTTAATCAAAGCAACTTCAGCGCGCTTCTCGTGCGCGGCGGATATGCCCGGGTCGTTGCATATGGGGAAGACACAAGGTATGAATCGCGGCTTCGGGACCTTGAACGTCTTGCCCGACAAGATCACATCGGGATTTGGGAATACTCGTGAACCGGATGTGCCGATCCTTTTTTCTCCGAATTTTTGACATGATCACCCACCCGGCCGCTTTTCGATATATTTCATTCACAATCCTGCTATATAATGTTGGTAATGTTTCCGCTTCGTAAGATGTGGGGTATCCGATATGGAAAAGGATTCAGACAATAATTATCTTCGCGACCGCGTTCGATTGTTCTTCAAATCGATCGTTATTCGCCCCAAGCATATGAACGACTTCATTGCCGTCGTTCCGGCACTTAAAATCACAATTATTTATCTGATTATCAGCGTTTTTTGGATCGTCGTCTCGGATAACATCTTGGAGATGTTGCTTCCGGATCACAGCAAAATGCTCATGGTCAGCATTATTAAAGGCATCGTTTTTGTTACGACCACCTCGCTTTTTATCTTCTATCGAATCTCGAAGGAGCTAAAATATGCGGCAGGTCTCAAGACCGGGCAAGAGGAACTGAACGCAGAATTATCACACACGAACATACTTTTTTCGGCAGTCCTCGAAGGATCTCCGGATATCATGGTGTATTCGCTTGACAGAAATTACAGATACACCGCCTTTAACAATCGCCATAAATATTCCATGCTCCGGGAACGAGGCAGGGAAATCACACTGGGGACCGACGATCTGGAGCTCATACGCGACGATGAAAAGCGTGCCCAAAGAAAAGCAGAATTCGACCGGACCTTATCCGGTGTATACTTTTCCGTCGTTGAGGAGTTCGCCGGTACCGAGGAGTCCCGTTCCTACTGGCAGCGCTATTATTCACCGATCCTGGATGACGATCGAAACGTAATCGGACTGACCTGTTTCGTAATCAACATCACGCCGCTCAAAAAGGCGCAGGATATGAATCTTTATATCAGTTATCACGACATCCTGACCGATCTTTATAACCGAAGATACATTGAGGAGTACATCAAAAATTCCGACCACCCCGAGAATTTGCCCATATCGGTCGTCATCGGAGACGTTAACGGTCTGAAACTCGTAAACGACGCTTTCGGACACCAAACCGGCGATTTGCTTTTACGTAAGGGAGCGGAAGTGATTACCAAGCTGGTCGAGGGGCGCGGAATTGTATCCCGATGGGGAAGCGATGAATTCATGATTCTTCTTCCCGGTGTAAACGAAAAGGAAGCCGAGGTCCTGGTTTCGAGAATGAAACTGACACTCTCCCAAACCCAGGTGCATTCGATCACCGTCGATATTTCATTTGGTGTCGCAACAAAGACCCTCGCGGAAGAATCCATTCTTTCGGTCATCAAAGCCGCGGAGGATCATATGCATAAGAGCAAAATTGCCGAAAGCAAGAGTATGCGCAACACAATAATCAAGACCATCATGAACACACTGCACGAAAAAAATCCACGGGAAGAAGCACATTCCAAGAGAGTCGGAGAGCTATGTAAAAAAATCGGCCGGCAACTGAATTTGCCGGAAGTCGAAGTAAATCTTTTAAACCTGGCCGGATTCCTGCACGATATCGGAAAAATAGCCATCGATGATCGTCTTCTGAGAAATGATACGAAATTCAGCGACGAGGATATGGATATCATTCGAACCCATCCGGAAATCGGTTGCCGAATCTTACGGTCTTCTTATGATGTAGCCGAAATCGCGGAAGCGGTTCTGTACCATCACGAACGATGGGATGGATCGGGATACCCCAAAGGCCTTAAGGGTTCGGAGATCCCCCGTTATGCAGCAGTTATCGCGGTCGCCGACAGTTTCGACGCGATGACCGGAAAACTCAGTTATAAAACCCCGGTTTCCGGAGAACAGGCCGCCGAGGAGATCCGATCCGGTTCGGGCACTTTATATGACCCGGTAGTAGTCGACGCATTCCTGAAAGTGGTTTTGAGTTACGAATGGGACTTAGAGCCATGGGACATCTGAAGAAAGGCGACAAAAATTGTTGGATAAGAAGTATGACGAGAATTTGAATCGTGTCCTAACTTATTTTAAAGCGGGATATTTTCTGTTATCCGTCCTAATCATCGTTCGTGGTGTTATTGAGCGATTCTTCTCCTCGCTCAACGAAACGATTATTCTCATCATTTCGATTGCCGCCGCCGTACTGGCGGTGGCCGCGAGTTACTTATACGGTCGATTGAATCTGGGGCTCGGAACGCGTGAAAAGGATCACGGAAGAGATGTCCTCTTAATCTGGGAGTCCCTGTTCCTTTTGATTGTTGCCTTGGCCCTCATCTGGTTTACCGGAAAGAACGAAAGTTATTTTCTCATCACTTCTCTGCTCTTTTTGGTTCCGGTTACCATCCAAATCGGCATGTTTCACGCCTATTTGATTATCACGGCTCTTTCGGTTTATATTTTTGCTCTTGACTTCATTTTGTCTTACGCCACTGTCACCCGTTTCCTCGACAAACACTTGGTATCCATCGCTGTTCTTTTCCTGACGATTTGGATTCTGGATCGATTTGTCAAGACCGATCGTGAACGAATTCTCGCTTTGGAGGAAAAAGCAAATCTGGACGGATTAACCGGCTTGTTTAATCACCGGTATTTTCATAACGCTCTCAATGCGGAAATCAAGTCGTGTGTATTTCTGAAACAGCCCCTGACCTTGTTATTTCTCGACATTGACGCATTTAAGGAATTCAACGACCGGTACGGCCATCTGAACGGGGATAAGCTTCTATCGATCGTTGCAAAGCTTATGATCGAACACAAACCGGAAGGAGCCATTCTCGCCCGATACGGCGGTGACGAATTCGCGGTGATTCTGCCGAATCGATCTAAGGAAGAAGCACGTAAATACGGTGAGAGCGTTCGAAAAGCCTTTCAGAATCTTGACCTGCGCGAAGAAATGATTCTTTCCGGATCTCCGGATGAGGAAAACCTTCCGGAAGTGAACTCTTTAACGCTTTCCGTCGGAATTGCACAATGGACGTCCCGAACGGGAAACGCACTGACCCTGATTAAAAACGCCGACGACGCGCTTTATCGAGCAAAATTGTTTCGAAAGAATCGTGTCGAGATTTATGATTCCATCCTTGATACGATCGAGGTGGACATTGAAAAGGACGACTACGACTTGCTCAATTCCTTACAGGCCCTGATAAACATCATCAATGCCCGTGACCGATACACCTCGGGTCATGTCGAACGGGTCGTGATGTACTCCAAGGCTCTGGCACGACAAATGAAACTTGACGATGATGATCGGAAAGCCTTGTCACTGGCCGCCTATATGCACGACATCGGAAAAGTGAATCTTTCCGAAAAGGTTCTGAATAAAGCCACCCCACTCGATGAGAAGGAATGGAAGGACGTGCGGGATCACTCCGTCGTCGGCGCTCATATTCTCCGGGAGGTCGCCATTCTCGCGAACATCGCTCCGCTGGTTCTGCACCATCATGAGCGGTATGACGGGAAGGGCTATCCCGAGCATCTGAAGGGAAAAGAAATACCGTTTCTTTCGCGCGTTCTAACAGTCGTCGACAGTTTCGACGCAATGACTTTTGATCGCCCGTATAAGGCGGGGATGACCTGGCCGCAAGCGATCGAGGAGCTTCGCGCCAACAAAGGCACACAATTTGACCCCGACATTGTCGACGAATTTATCCGCGTAATCGAAGAATCGATACGAAAGAATCCCGACGGAAAAAGGATGTAATCCCTTTCGTTACCGAGTATTCAAAAAGAGGGCCTTTCGACCCTCTTTTCGTTTGCTTCGATTTTGAAGTCGGTCTTCATCCGAAAATGATCGTCCCGATACGGTATACCAAAAAGGCAATAATCCATGCGAATCCCGTTTGGTAAAGAACCGCTACAGCCGCCAATGATCGGCTGTTCAGCTCCCTTCGAATCGTCGCGATCGTCGCAACGCAAGGGGTGTAAAGGAGTGTAAAGACAAGAAAGGCGTATGCGGCAATCGGAGTAAACAATTCGCTTAATGCTTGCGGAAGATTCGCAGACCCGGCTCCGGTTAAGACCGCAAAAGTACTGACAACGGCTTCTTTGGCCATGAAACCGGTCAAAAGCGCAGTCACTGCCTTCCAGTTGCCGAATCCGATCGGTGCAAAAACCGGAGCAATCCATTGCCCGATTCCGGCCAAAAGGCTTTCGGAATCGTCCGTAACCAGGTTGAGCGTTGTATCAAATGACCGAAGCATCCATATGACAAGCGAAGCAATGAAAATCAATGTAAACGCTTTCGTAAGAAAATCGCGGGTTTTGTCCCACAGGAGCATGAAAACCGATTTCATCCCCGGGAATCGATAATTCGGAAGTTCCATCACAAAGGGAACCGGCTTCCCCCGAAAGAATAGATTTTTGAGAAGAAGACCGGTCAGAACCGCCAGAACCATTCCGAGCACATAAAGAGAAATCATTACAAGAGCGGCCTGCTTCGGGAAAAACGCGAGCGTAAATATGCCGTAGATCGGAAGTTTCGCCGTACAACTCATAAAGGGAACCAGAAAAATCGTCATTTTCCGGTCGCGCTCGCTCGAAAGAGTACGCGTCGCCATAATGGCGGGAACAGAGCATCCGAAACCGATCAGCATCGGAACAAAGCTTCTTCCGGAAAGACCGATCTTGCGCAGCATTTTATCCATAACAAAAGCAACCCTGGACATATACCCGCTGTCTTCCAGCATCGAAAGAAAGAAGAACAACAGAATAATTGTCGGAATAAATGTAAGAACGCTTCCGATCCCCGCAAACACCCCGTCCACAACCAACGAAACGACCGCCGGGTTTACCGATGCGTTTTGCATTAAAACACGAACCGTCTCGCCGATCCGATCAATTCCCTCACCGAACAGATCGCTTAAAAAGCTTCCGATAACACCAAAGGTCAGCCAGAAAATCAGGCCCATGATTCCGAGAAAAACCGGTATCGCCAGGTATTTGTGCGTCAGAATTCGATCCATTTTCAGCGTTCTTTCGCGACTTCGATCCACCATGGGACGAATGACGGACCGATTGACGACATTCTCGATGTACGTATATCGCATATCCGCAACGGCTGCCTTTCGATCCGTCCCGAGCTCATCCTCCATTTCCTTCACCGCATGATCAATCATATCCCGTTCGTTTGCGTTGAGCATCAGCTCGTCACGCAATGATAAATCTCCCTCAACGAGCTTGGTCGCCAGAAATTTGGAGGGAACCCCGATTCTTTCGGCATGATCTTCGATCAGATGCGCAATGGAGTGGATGGTTCGGTGCACCCCGCCCGAGCAGTAGTCGGTTTTTTGAGGAAATATACGGTCATGAAAGGTTCTATGGGCAACATCAATGAGCTCCGCAACGCCCTCGTTCTTACTTGCGGAAATCGGGACGACCGGCACTCCGAGGCAACACTCAAGATCCTCGATTTTGATCGTTCCGCCGCTCGATCGAACCTCATCCATCATATTTAAAGCGATAACCATCGGCACATTCAGTTCGATTAACTGCATGCTCAAATATAGATTCCGTTCGATATTACTCGCATCAACGATATTGATTATTCCGTCCGGTTTCTCGTGAATGATAAAATCTCTCGCCACCTTTTCCTCTCCGGAATAGGGTGCAAGAGAATAAATCCCCGGAAGATCCACCACGTTCATGCCCTTGCTGTATCGTACGGATCCCTCTTTTCTCTCGACCGTAACGCCCGGGAAGTTTCCGACATGTTGATTGGATCCGGTCAGTTGATTGAAAAGTGTCGTTTTACCGGAGTTTTGATTTCCTACCAGTGCAATATTCATGACTCGGACCGTCCTTTCCGTCCGAATCCGCGCATCGCTCTTCCGTTTCTTTTTCTTGTACGACACCTTTCCGGAGGAAGCCCGTCACGCATGATTTCTATGTTTGCCGCGTCCTCCTTGCGCAGGGTAAGCTCATAACACCGTAATGATATTTCAATCGGGTCGCCCATCGGAGCGGTCTTTCGAATCATAACGCGGGTTCTGGGCGTCAAACCCATGTCCAACAGACGATCCCGCAATGCGCCTTGACCGTGTACCGCTACGATTATTCCTGAACCGCCGACTTCTAAATCCTTCAGAGTCATTTCACAACCCTCTTTCTTTTCCGTGGAAAGGCATTAACCTGATCAAATGTTAGACTCGTCTAACCTTCACATTAATCATAGCCTCCTCTCCTGATAAAATCAATAGTCGAACACAACAATCTTACACAAAATCAGTAACCGTTTCTCTCGATTTATTATGAAAACGATACGAATCGCTTCCGTATCCTGACCTCAGAGATAAATTACCCCTTTGCCACTCTCCTTTCGCCTCTTCTCTTTACGCACGGATGCGCTCCATGTAAAATAAAAACAGATACTATCCAATCGAATCGGGGTGAGATCATGAACCAGTGGTGGAGAGACCGGGTTGCCTATCAGATCTATCCCAGAAGTTTTCTGGACTCCGACGGAAACGGCATCGGAGATCTTCGCGGAATCATCCATAAACTTCCGTATTTGAAGGAACTCGGCATCGGTATCCTGTGGCTCTCGCCGGTGTATTGCTCACCGAACGATGATAACGGTTATGATATCAGCGATTACAGAGATATTCATCCTGATTTCGGCACAATGGCCGAGATGGACAAACTGCTCGATCTGGCTAAAAAACTGGATATTCGGGTCGTGATGGATCTGGTCATCAACCACACTTCGGACGAGCACGAATGGTTTAAAAAAAGCCGAGACCCGGAGAGTCCTTATCGGGATTACTATATCTGGCGGCCGGGCAGAAACGGCAGGAAACCCAATAATTGGACGAGTTTTTTTGCCGAGGATTGTTGGGAATACGATGAGCATAGCGGCGAGTATTATTTGCATCTTTTTTCGAAAAAACAGCCGGATCTGAATTTCAGAAATCCGAAGGTCCTGGAGGAAATCAAGGACATTATGCGGTTTTGGCTTCATAAAGGCGTGTCCGGCTTTCGCTGCGACGTCATCAATGTTATTTTCAAGGAATCTCTCGAAGACGGGCGGAAACGAATGATTCTTACAGGCCGGGAACATTATCTCACCCGGGAAGGAACGCATGAAATCCTGCGTGAATTACGTCGTGACGTTCTTTCCCGTTTCGATTGCTTTACCGTCGGCGAAACCGTCATGGTAACGCCGAAAACCGCCTTTGATCTTTCGGACCCTTCCCGCAAGGAACTCGATATGCTTTTCTCATTCGAACACATGGATACCGACGCCGTGATTGTGAAATGGTTCCGGACACGTTTCCGGCCGAAAAAATTCTGCAACGTGCTTTGCAAATGGCAAACCGCGCTCGACTGGAATGCGAATTATTTCGAGAACCACGACCAGCCGCGATGCGTATCCCGATTCGGCGACGACCGGGATTACCGCTCGGAGTCCGCCAAGATGCTCTGCGTTCTTCTTCTTTCTCTTCGCGGAACTCCGTTCATCTATCAGGGACAGGAGATCGGGATGACTAATTTCGACTTCACGTCCATGGAACAGATTCGGGATGTCGAGTCCTTTAATGTCTATCGTCTGGCGACGCGCCTTCACTTTCCGAAGGCATTCCGCTGGCACATGATTCAACAAAGCGGCCGGGACAATGCACGAACCCCGATGCAATGGTCGCCCGGAAGAAACGCAGGATTTTCGAGCGGTACGCCCTGGATCGGGATCAATAGAAATTATACGGACATCAACGTCGAAACGCAGGAAAAAAATCCTTCTTCCGTTCTCGCCTTTTATCAAAAAATGATCCGCCTTCGAAATAAAACCAAGCTGTTAAAAAGCGGAGGGTTCCGATGCGTTAAAATCCGACGAAAACTTTTTGTTTTTGAGCGATTCAACGAATCGGGATCGATTACGGTAATCATCAGCTTCTCGAAAAAAGCCGTCCGTTTTCGAGCGTCGGGGAAACCGATCCTTTCGACCTGTGACCGTTCCGAATACGACGGGATTCTTCGTCCGTACGAAGCAATTCTGCTGCAAGGGAGGGTCGGGGGATGATTCACAACCGGGAAAACGTTTTCTATCTTTCCACCGACCACACATCGTATATCTTTCGAATCACCGCTTTCGGGCATACGGAGCATGTCTATTACGGACCGTTCTTAGATAATCCGTCCCTTGAAAGCCTTTCTTTTAAAAATACTGCGGCGGTCGGCGGAACGGTCGTATACGACGCATCGGATCCGATGTACTGTCCGGATATTCTGCCGCTTGAATGGTCTGGAATCGGGAAGGGCGATTTTCGCCAAAGTCCCTGTGAAATAAAAATGCCGGACGGGACGTTTGTCACCGACTTTGTTTACAAATCCCACGAAATAATCGACGGTCCCGCGCCGTCCGAAATCCTGCCGACCGCAATCGCAAAGACCGGGGAAGCAAAAACGCTTTCCCTCCATCTTACGGACAAGCTGTTTGACGTTGAACTGACTCTTCTTTATACCGTCTTCGAAAAAGCGGATGTAATCACGCGCCGCGCGATCATAAAAAACCGTGACGGCCGCCCGGTCGTTATTCGAAAAATGATGAGCATGATGCTTGATTTGCCGGCCTTTTGTTCGTATCGAACAACCTTTCACGGCGCATGGATTAAGGAAACTCATAAGCAAACCGAGTCGATCGGTAACGGTGTCTATGTTCTCCAGAATACAACCGGTGCCTCGGGCAATCGGAGTAATCCGGGGTTTCTCATTTCCGAAAAAAACGCCTCGGAGTCGTTCGGCCGGGTGTACGGATTTAACCTCATTTACAGCGGAAATCATTACTCGTCGATCGATCGGTCCCATCAGGGCTCGGTCCGAGTAATGACCGGAATCAATCCGCACTGCTTTGAGTGGCCTTTGGAGCGGGAAGGTGTTTTCGAGACACCGGAAGCGGTGATGACGTATAGCGAAAACGGCTTTAACGGCGCCGGCGGAAATTTTCATGATTTTATTAACCGGCATATCATCCGCGGAGAGTGGAAGGATAAGGAACGGCCGATTCTTTATAATACATGGGAATCATTTTTCTTCGACTTTAACAAAAGATCCCTGCTCGGTGCAGCCAAACGCGCTAAAAAACTCGGAGCCGAGCTCTTTGTCCTCGACGACGGATGGTTCATCGGCCGGAAGGATGATACCGCCGGTCTGGGCGATTACGACCCGGATCTCGGAAAACTCCGCGGCGGGCTCCGTACGTTGGCCGAACGTGTGCGGCGTATGGGCATGAAATTCGGAATCTGGGTAGAGCCGGAAATGGTCAATCCCGACAGCAATCTTTTCCGCGAGCATCCCGAATTCGCGGTGCGTATCCCCGGTCGCAAAGAATCCTACGGCAGAAACCAGCTGGTTTTGAACCTGACCGATCCGGCTGTCCGCGATTATATCTCCGAAAAGGTCTCGGGGCTTCTCGATTCGGCGGATATTTCTTATGTGAAGTGGGATATGAACCGACACATTACGGATATGTACAGCTCCTTTCTTCCCGGGCAGGGTATGTTTTTTCATTCCTATATTCTCGGGTTATACGATATTCTGAGGCGCGTTTTCGGGCCGAGACCGCAAATCCTTCTGGAGTCTTGCAGCAGCGGCGGAAATCGGTTTGATCTGGGAATGCTCTGTTTTTCGCCGCAGATCTGGGCGTCGGACAATACCGATCCGATCGAGAGACTTTCGATTCAGACCGGTCTTTCTTACCTCTACCCGTTGTCAACCATCGGCGCACACGTCTCCGCGTCGCCGCACCAGCAAACACTTCGGGATACCCCTTTATCGACACGATTCAACGTCTCCTGCTTCGGGGCTCTCGGCTACGAACTCGATCCGAAGCACCTGACGACGGCAGATCAAAAGGAAATCCGAAATCAGATTCTTTTCTATAAAGAGCACCGCCGGATGTTTCAGTACGGCCGCTTTCTCCGACACGATGCATACAAGGACAACAAAGTGTTTTGGCAAGTGGTATCTTCCGATCAAAGCAATTCTATCGCGGGGCTTTTCAATCTCTCAAGTCACGCTTCCGAAATTCCGGATATTTTGCCGCTCGGCGGACTATCACCCGAGCGGGAATACGGGATAGAAACGGTCCCAAGGAAGCTTTCCGTTCGAAGGTTCGGCGGGTTGATCAACCATATCCTGCCGATCCGGATCAATCCGAACGGTATTCTTTTTCGCCTTATTGAGCGATTCTACACTCTTACGGATTGCGTTGAGTCCTATTCGGGAACGGGAAAAGCATTGATGGCGGGTGTCCGCCTGAACCCACCTTTTATCGGAACCTACTATAATGAGAACACCCGTCTTACGGGCGATTATGACTCAAGCCTATACCTTGTCCGCTCTCGCAACTGATTTTTGTTAGCAAAACAAAGGAGAACAATGCCATGGACAAACTGACCACGCGGAACCGGTTCTTTTACAGTGTCGGCACGATCGGAAGAGATATGCAGTATACGATCGTTGCGATGTTCCTCAATGTATATCTTACGGAGGTACTCAACCTTCCGGATGAAACACTCTGGTGGACGACGGGGATCACGCTCGCCGTCCGAGTGTACGATGCGGTTAACGATCCTCTGATGGGTCTTTTTGTCGACAATACGAAATCACGGTTCGGAAAGTTCAAGCCCTGGATCGTAATCGGCGGATTGCTGTCCGCCTTGTTCACCGTTTTATTTTTCACGGACATCGGGCTTCGGGGCACTGCTTACATCATCTCCTTCACGGTGATTTACCTGCTCTGGGAGGTTTCCTTTTCCGGTAATGATATCGGATACTGGTCCATGCTTCCGACGCTTTCCATTGAACAGAAGACGCGCGAAAAAATCGGATCAACGGCCCGGATTTGCGCCAATATCGGCCTGTTTATCACCGTCGTTGCCATTTTGCCGGTCACCTCGATCATCGGGAACATGACCGGAGAGGATCTTTCCAAATCCGTTCCGAACGAGGAAGGGTATGCCGTTTTTTTTGTAGACCACACCTTCCCCGAAGAAGATGCAATGCGTGATTCTTTTTCGATGGTGATCATCGGTGAAGAGGCGCAATACGAAGGTCCGATCTATATCGACAATATTCGTTTGATGGTTTCCGACACCCGCGGCACCTCTTCGGTTGAGGACCGTACGCTGGCCGTTTGGAACTTTGAGGATACCGGGGATACCTCCTTTGCGGATCGCGATATTTTCGGTGATGTACCCGCTTTGCCCACGGAATCCGCCCCGGGACTGGACGGAAACGCACTCAAGGTCGATCTGCGTTTTCTGCCGGGCGGTACGAAGGAAAAGACAATCGGAACGACCCTTTCGGAGCCGATTGATTTTTCAAAGGGAGTCTCAGTGAAGTATGAGCTCTATCTCCCGTCCGCCGACCTCGGCGATCGATCCGGAAAAGTTCAAACCGTTTCTGTTTTCGAGTCGATTGCCGACGGAAATCGTGTCGAACAAAAAAGCATGATGGGCGGACGAAAAACCGGTTTCTTTATCGTCGCCGTTGCCATCGTCATTATTGCAATCGTTACGCAGAGTTTCACGGTTTTCGGCGTAAAAGAACGACGCGAGGTATTCAAACAGGAAACGAAAACATCACTGCGCGAGTTGGCGCGGGCCATCGTTAAGAACGACCAGCTTCTGTTTACGCTGATCTCCCTGGCGCTGTTCATGATCGGATACACGACGACAACCAGCTTCGGTACCTATTTTTTCATCTATGCGTATCGCGACGAGGGAATGTACAGCGTTTTTGCCGCGATTCTCGGTGTTTCGCAGCTGGTCGCACTTTCCGTCTTCCCTGCTTTCAGTAAGCGTTTTTCGAGAAAACAACTCTATTTGTTCGGCACCATATTGGTTATTATCGGCTATATCGTTTTCTTCTTCGCGCCGATGAATATGTTCTTTATCGGGGCGGCCGGAATTCCTCTATTTGTCGGACAGGCCTTCATCCAATTGTTGATGCTGATGTTCCTCGCGGATACAATCGAGTACGGACAATGGAAGCTCGGCAAACGCAACGAGAGCATTACCTTCTCCGTCCAGCCGTTTATCAATAAAATCGGCGGCGCGGTCGGAAACGCAATCGTCGGCGCAACCGTCATCCTGTCCGGTATCAGCGCCGCCAACGGCGACCCGGATAAAGTTACGGAATCCGGACTCTTTATGATGAAATCGGCCATGCTCATTATCCCGCTTATTTTGATTGTCATCGGGTTTATCGTCTATAAGCTTTACTTCAAAATCGATAAGGAATTCTATGATAAAATCATTACGGATCTCAAGGAGCGCGGAGATATCGCGGAGGAAGCATAGTCTCTTTTCGTAAAAACGACGTTTCTTATGATTTGATGTATAATAACGAAGTTCGCTTTGACGGACCATTTCTTCCGAAGGAGACGCCTCCGGGCGGTTTGGATATCACGATGAAAATTCACGAATATCAAAGTCACATACAACGCAGAAAGGCCGTTCAAAGACAACGATGGATTATCATCCTGTTATCGACGGCATTGTGCGTCATCATCACCGTATTGGCCTTTCTCCTGCTCGGTCAATCGTCCGATCCGGATCCGTCTTCAAGCAACACTTCCATCTCCTCCGATCTTTCCTCCGGTTCGGTTCCGTCCGATTCCGGATCCTCTTCGTCCGCCTCCGAGTCCGCCGCTTCTTCGTCGACCGTTTCCGAAGAAGAGAGAGCGGAGCTTCTCTCCAATCTGTCCAAAGACATTTCGGACTATTTATCCGGGAAGCCGGGCCGGTACTCCGTCATGTACATCAACATGAATAACGGAGAGACCGTCGCCTATGAGGCCGAAACCCCGATGGTCGCGGCCAGCTCCGTCAAGATCGCCTATAACACCTGCCTATACAAAAAATTTTCCGAGAACGCTTTTTCGATGGAAGAAGAAATGGCTTATAACTCGGCGGCTTACCCAACCGGCGACTACGAGGCGGGAACCGGAACCATTCAAAATTCGGCAAACGGAACCCTGTATACGATTCGGGAGGTCAGCCGTCTTTCGATTTGCATCAGCGACAACTGCGCCACCAACATGGTGCTTCGCAAGCTTGGAGGCATCGACAAGGTCAACGACGAATTTATGTCTCCGATCAGCAGTGTGGTCAATTATCGCAAACAGGTTTCCTACACGGACTATTCCGGTGCTCAGCAAAACGGCCGCCATCGGACCAGCGCTCAGGACCTTGCGAAATACACGGCCGAGTTGTATCGACTCTATTCGGAAAACAAGGATGTATACGAGGGACTGATCGAGGATTTGTGCAACACGGAATACGATTGGGGGATACCGGCGGGACTTCCCTCCGGGACGCGCGTCGCGCACAAGATCGGATTCAATACCGCGTATGCGACACATAATGATGTGGGCATCGTTTTCGGACCGGAGGACTATGTGCTTTGCGTAATGACCGAATCGGGAAACGCCGAGACCGCGAAAGCCGATATCGCCGAGATCTCGCGGATGGTCGGGGTATATCTGAACGATGTGTATGGGGTGGACTGACTACTCGTCAAAAGCACTTCGAATCTTGGGCCGTATATGCAGCCAGATTCCGCCGACCAGTCCGATTGATCCGAAAATATACCCAATCACAAAAGGAGCGCCTGAAGGCTTGAGGCGGATGGTTTCGGGATCATCTTCCCGGTACTCGATTTTGACCAAATCATCATTCTTCCATTTTTTCGGAGCCCGTTCAAACGGAGCCGAGTACCCCTTCCCTTCGACCACATAGATGACCGTCACCTCCCGGTTCCTGCCCCCTTCATTTTGAATACGGGCGGTCGCGTGAACCGTCCCATATTTTGCGTTGTTCACGTAAAAAAGAATCGTTAATCCGATCAGAGCCAAAAGCAAAACAGAAAACACGGTGATGGTCATCATCGCGAAGGAAAATCGGATGCGTGGTTTCCTCGTTTTCTTCAAATGCTTTCCCCCCTCCATATCCACTCGATCAGACTCTCACACCACGCTATCATATGCTCCGCAGGCTCGTCAATATCGGCGAGTTCGAAGGGAATTCCGAGGTCACTCCATTTATGTGTCCCGAGTTTATGAAAAGGCAGAAGCTCGATTTTTTGAACGCAGGAATACTCCCTAACGCGTTGTATCCCGGCAACAAGAATCGGGTTCAACATCAAGAAAGCTTCCCGGCCCGAGATCTCCCGGTTATTCTCATCCCGGACCCGGATCGTCTTGCCGGGTACAAGAACATGTCGAATCCAAACCGGCTTTTCGAGTTTTTCGCAAAAATCCAGGAGTGCCCACGTCCGTGTTGTGTCAACGCCACAAATAGAGCGTGCCGTTTCCCTGTCGAAGGCCTTGATATCGACCAACATCAGGTCTGCGGCCCGAATGGCCCGTTCCGATTCCTTCAACGGCATTCCGCCGGATGTGTCGATCGCTCCGTGGATATGGTTTGCGCGGCATTTCTCGAGCAGAGCGGTCACGAATTCCGGCTGGGCCAAAGGTTCTCCGCCGGAAATCGTCACTCCGCCGGAAAGATATTTTCGATAACGAAGAATGTCGGAAAACTGCTCTGCAACGCTGATCTCGTAACCGGACCCGAATTCGCGGGTATCGGGATTATGACAGTATGCGCACGAAAAGGGGCAGCCTTGCAAAAACAACACATAACGAAGGCCCGGTCCGTCGAGCGCACCGAGCGTCTCAACAGAGTGAATCATTCCGAAGATCTCATCCGCCGACAATTCTTTTTTCGCGGAAAGCACAGATTCGGAAGTTTTCGGATTCTTTGGAAAAAAATCAGAATTTTGCATGAACGGTCCGCCTCACGACTTCCATCTGCTGTTCATGAGTCAACCGAACGAATCGGACCGCGTAACCGGACACCCGAATCGTCAACTGTGGGTATTTTTCCGGATTTTCCATCGCGTCTAAAAGAATTTTTCGCTGAATGACATTAACGTTGATATGTTGTCCTCCGTCCGAAAAATAACCGTCCAGAAGCCCATACAAGTTCACCTCTCGCTCTTCTTCCGTCTTGCCGAGCGTGTTCGGCAAAATCGAAAATGTGTAAGAAATCCCATCCTCGCTGTAATCGTAAGGAAGCTGGGCGACCGAGCGCATGGATGCGACCGCTCCCTTGGCATCCCGCCCATGCATCGGATTTGCGCCCGGCGCAAATGCTTCGCCTTCCTTCCGTCCGTCCGGTGTCGATCCGGTCTTTTTGCCGTATACGACGTTGGATGTAATCGTCAGAATCGAGAGCGTCGGTTTTGCGTTTCGGTAGGTCTTGTGTTTGGAAAGCTCGTTCATGAATTTCTTCAGAACATCCGTTGCGATTTTATCGACCCTAGGGTCATCGTTGCCGAATGCCGGATAACCGCCGTGTATGTCAAAGTCGACCGCCAGTCCGTTCGCGTTACGAATCGGGCGAACCTCCGCGAATTTGATCGCGCTCAGGCTGTCCGCAACAACGGAAAGTCCGGCAAGACCGCATGCCATCGTGCGTTTGACCTCTTCATCATGCAGAGCCATCTCCAGCTTTTCATAGCAATATTTGTCGTGCATGTAATGAATTACATTGAGCGTGTTGATGTAAAGCTTACACATCCACTTCATCATTTCGTCAAAGCGGCTCATAACCTCGTCATAATCCAGGACCTTCGACTTCAGCGGTTCGCGAACCGGGCCGACCTGCTCGCCGCTGTTTTCATCGCGTCCGCCGTTAATCGCATACAGAAGAAGTTTGGCGAGATTGGCCCGCGCTCCGAAAAACTGCATCTGCTTGCCGACACGCATCGCCGAGACACAGCAGGCGATCGCGTAGTCGTCCCCGAATTTTTCGCGCATCAAATCATCATTCTCGTACTGGATCGATGAAGTTCGTATTGATATTTCCGCACAATAGCGCTTGAAATTCTCCGGAAGATTCGGGCTCCACAACACGGTCATATTCGGCTCCGGGGCCGGTCCCAGATTGGTCAGTGTATGAAGGAAGCGGTACGACATTTTCGTGACCATATGTCTTCCGTCCAGACCGATTCCGGCGATCGACTCGGTAACCCATGTCGGATCGCCCGAAAAAAGCTCGTCGTAGGCGGGTGTACGCAGAAATCGAACCAAACGAAGCTTCATGATGAATTGGTCAACGATTTCCTGGACCTCCTCCTCTGTCAACTTCCCCTCATCCAGATCCTTCTGGGCATAGATGTCCAGGAATGTTGAAACACGACCGAGTGACATCGCGGCACCGTTTTGCTCTTTCACTGCGCCCAAATAGGCAAAATACAACCACTGAACCGCCTCGGTAAAATTACGTGCGGCGCGTGAGATATCAAATCCGTAGCTCTGGGCCATTTTTGTCAGTTCATAAAGACCCCGTACCTGATCGGACATTTCCTCCCGGTTTTGGATCGTATCGGTGTCCATTACATCGGGAATAAAAGAGTCCTTGGCTTTTCTCTTTTGCGCAATCAGAAAGGCGGTTCCGTAAAGCGGAACTCTTCGATAATCTCCGATAATTCTCCCCCGGCCGTAAGCGTCCGGAAGTCCCGTGATCAGTCCCGCGTGACGGACTCGTTGCATCTCCGGAGTATATGCGTCAAAGACCCCGTCATTATGCGTTTTTCGATATTTGAAAATGTGATCGATCATCGGATCCATCTCGTGTCCGTACGCGGCAAGCGAGGTGCGCACCAAACGAATTCCACCGAACGGCATGATCGCTCTTTTCAGAGGCTGGTCCGTCTGAAGACCGACGATTCTTTCCAGTTTCGGGTCGATATAACCCGGCGCATGCGATGTGATGGTCGAAACCGTATGAGAGTCTACGTCCAGAACACCTCCCGCCTTGCGCTCCTGCTCGAGAAGAGTCAGCACCCGATTCCAAAGCGTTCGCGTTGCCTCGGAAGGCGGCGCCAGAAATGAGGCGTCGTTGTCATACGGCACATAATTCCGGGATATGAAGTCCCGAACATGAATTTCTTCGCACCATTTCCCCGGTACAAACATTCGCCTCGTCCTTTCCGGTATTCTCTCTATTTGTATTGTATACAACTTTGGCTGTTATACAAATAGCATACTTGATTATTTTCGTCGATTCATCCTTTTTCCCAAAAATAGAATGACAAATATTACCCTTATTTTAGAACGCAGTTCGTTCATAATATACATACAACCCCGATCTTTCTTTCCTCCGCGCCGCCCGAAAAGCCGAAAATACCGGCAAACGAAGCGCTTTCGCCGATTTTCTGAAGGATTCGACAATCATGGGCTACCTTGTGAAAAATAACTGTAAACGGGATTCATCGAAACACCTTCCTGCCCGCTTGCCCGGGAAATGATTGAAGAGGCGCGGCGGCGCTCCGATTCTCTTTATTATCGTTTTGTGTTATAATCACTGTGGTTTTTTATGCGGACACAAAGAGGCTTGACCTCAGGTTGATTCATAGAAGAACGCTCGGGAGAAACGGCGCCGTGTACACGCGCGAGAGATATTACGAATGAAATTTATCGGCTTACCAAAGGAATATAGAAGCCCCGGAGAAGGGATTCGAACCGTCATCGGCATCGGTTTGCTTCTGGCACTCGCCTTTGTCTCGATTCTCGGGGCAGACGCGATGTTTTCGAATTCGAAAAACGACCGATCGGAAACGTCTTATGAATCCTCCACTGTTTCGCCGGATTCGTCCGGGTCCGAGCCTTCCGATCCCGTATCCACCGATCCGATTTCGGCGTCTGCGACCGAAACAGACTCCGATCTTTCCGACCCCTCCGCTTCCGAGCCGGACGATACGACGGCGGCAACCGATCCGTCGTTTACGGAGACCGAGGAGTCCGCCGTTTATTACGCGACCGGAGAAATCAATGTCCGGTCCGGCCCGGGAACGGATTACGAAATCATCGAAACGCTCGAATGGGGCAACAAAATTAACGTTGTCGCGTCGACCGACAACGGCTGGAAGAAAATCGGCAACAACCGTTATGTCATCTCCGAGTTCATCACGAAAAAGATTCCGGAAAAACCCTTCTCCGGCAAGTATTACGCGAAGGGTGAACTCAACGTCCGGAGCGGTCCCGGAACCGATTATGAGATCGTCAGGGAACTCTCTAAGGGAAGTGCGATCGAGGTGGTCGCAATCACCGCCAACGACTGGTATCGTACCGTTAAAGATACATATGTTCTCGCTTCTTTGTGCTCGGACGATCGCCCGGCAACGCCCACGCCTACACGGATACCGACCAAAATTCCGACACCTGCACCGACAAAAATACCCGTCCCGAGCGGAGTTCCGGAGATGGCCGCCGCGGTTGGACTTTCTGTCGATGATTTCGAATTGATGGCCGGAATCGTCGAATCCGAGCGTCCCAGCGGCACCGGTATGAAAACCGGCCAAATTTGGGTCGCGCAAGTAATTTGGAACCGGGTGAATAATAAAAGCTGGCCGAACACTGTTTTTCAGGTTATTACACAGAAAGACCAGTTTTCAACGGACGTATATAACAGCGAAACCGGTGAATATACTTCTAAATTACTACCACAACAATCCTCCAGAGAGGCTGTTGTTGAGGCATTCCAGAATCCACCGATTCCAACGAACGTGATCTTTTTTAATCAAGCCGGGTGCCCGGATACGGAAAGGTGGAAGAAGATTTGGGTTTATTACGGCGACTGCGGGGGAAACTCATTCTTCTTAAATATTCGAGTCTGATGAGATCGTGCTGATCATATAAACTGAAATTTCTTGGTTCCTGAACATCCACGCGGCTCACAAAGCCCAATGGTACAATATGTACCCGCCCTGAAAGGATAACTACATGACAGAAAACTCCACATCACAAAACCGCTCTCCGAAGAAAGGCCGCGCGGCCGCCGGGGAGCCGAATAACCGCGTCAAGCTGATCCTCAAACCCACGGTTCCCACGGAAACCATAAAGAAAAAGAAAAAACGGAACCCGTCACCCCGGTCTTCCAATAAGAAGCCGGCTCTTCGCGTCATACCGCTCGGCGGGCTCGGAGAAATCGGAAAAAACATGACGGTTTTTGAATTCGGAAACGATATCATCATCGTCGACTGCGGCATCGCTTTTCCCGAGGAATCCATGCCCGGAATTGATGCGGTCATCCAGGACTTCACCTATGTTATCGCCCGAAAAGATAAGATTCGCGGCATCTTTCTGACACACGGACATGAAGATCATATCGGTGCCCTCCCCTATCTGATGAAGGAAATGAAATGCCCGATTTACGGAGGTCGCCTGACCATTGAGCTTTTACGACGGAAGCTCGCCGAAAACTCCGCTCTGAAAGGCATTGAACTTCATGAATGCAATGCCCGCGACGAGGTGCGCGCCGGTCACTCCTTTATCGTCGAATTTATCCGGGTCAACCACAGCATCGCCGATGCGTTTGCCGTTGCGATCCGGACACCGATCGGCAATGTCATCCACACCGGAGATTTTAAAATTGACTATACGCCGATCAACGGCGAGCCGATTGATCTTCAACGACTCGCCGAATACGGACATCGAAAAGTTCTCCTGTTATTGGCGGACAGTACCAACGTAGAAAAGCCCGGTGTTTCGCCTTCCGAAATGCATGTCGGCGAATCCTTCCAGAAGTTGTTCCGAAGCACGCCCGGCCGGATCATCATCGCAACCTTTTCCAGCCATGTTCACCGGATGCAGCAGATATTCACCGCCGCTGAAGCCAATAATCGAAAAGTCGCGCTGATCGGAAGAAGTATGTTGAATGTTTTCTCGGCGGCCAACTCGCTCGGTTATATTCAAATGAAGCCCGAAACGCTGATCGATATCAATGACATCGACAACTACCGGAACAACCAGCTCGTTATCCTGACGACCGGAAGCCAGGCCGAGCCGATGTCCGCGCTATCCCGAATGGCTTTTGCTTCGCACCGTTCGGTCGACATTCATCCCGGTGATACGGTCATTTTATCCGCAAATTTAATTCCCGGAAATGAAAAACCGATCTACCGGTTAATCAACGAGCTTTTCCGGCTCGGAGCGCATGTTATTTACGAGTCACTCGCTGAGGTCCACGTTTCCGGTCATGCCTACCGAAACGAGCTGATGCTGATGCATCAGTTGATCAAACCGAAATATTTCATCCCGGCTCACGGCGAATACCGGATGCAATATCGTCACGCGGAGCTCGCCAAAACACTCGGACAACCCTGGGAAAACATCTTCATCATGAACAACGGGGATGTTCTCGAAATCAGCGAAGATTCCGCCCGAATTCGCGAAACCGTTTCGGCCGCGCCGGTCCTGATTGACGGATCGGGTGTGGGAGAGCTTGATAACCGGGTGCTTCGCGACCGGATGATGCTCGCCGAGGACGGCGTTATGACCCTTTTCCTCGTCGAAGACAAAGCCTCGTGTAAACTGGTGAGTCCGCCGATCATTCAGGTAATGGGATTTCTTTATGAAAGCGAAACCGAAGCCGTAATCAGCGAGTGCTCGAAAAAAATCATCGCATATATTGAAAAGAACTGCACGCCCGGGAAGGATCTTTCCGGGGTCGTTTACTCGAGGCAAATGCGCGAATACATCCGCAATCTCCTTTATGAGCGCACCAAACGCCGCCCGATGATCATGATTTCTATGGCCAAAATTTGATTGTACGATCTACCCGCACGATGATAATGATTAAGCCGCCCTTTCGGTGCGGCTTTTCTTTCGGATTCGGATTAATGCCCGCGCCGCACTTCGATCACATCGCTTATTGCCTTGAGTCTTCCGACCACACGGTCGTATTGGCTCTGGCTTCGAACTTCGATGGTCATCCGGATATTGGCGGTTACATCCTTCATTGCGTTTAATGTGGCAGAGATAATCGAGACTTTCTCTTCGGCGATTGCGTTCGATATATCCGCGAGCAAATGATTTCGGTCATGTGCAAGTATGGAGATCTCAATCTGGTAGCCGCCGGTCTCACCGCGCTCGTCCCAATACACGTCGATTAAGCGGGATGCTTTCTCCGCGTCTCTTCCGCTCTCTCCGGCGTTTTTGAGAATGTTTTTGATGTTCGGGCAATCGGTCCTGTGTACCCCGACACCGTTTCCTCGCGTCACGAAGCCGATAATCGGATCGCCCGGCATGGGACTGCAGCACCGCGAGAGATGAACCAGGCAATTGTCGATGCCCTTCACGCGAACGCCCGTTTCGTCGTTTTTACGCTTTCTGTTTTTCGAGGCGCTTTTGGCGGCGGAAATTTCTCCGTCCTCCGCGATATTGGCTTGAAGCGGCGAGTATACGACCTGGCCGCCCGAGGTCACCCGGTAGCCCAGAGCAAACCGCTCCTCTTCCGGAAGCGCTTTAATGTGCTCATCTTTGAGCTTGCCGATGATTTTCGAGGCGGGGATACCCCCGTATCCGACCGCGGCGTACATATCCTCAACGACGCTGAAAGAAAACTTTCGGAGCGCAATTTCCAAAAACTCCGGTCGCAGCAACTGATCGGAGGTAAATCCGGACTTTTTGATGTCTCTTTCTATTATTTCTTTTCCGTGCGCGATGTTTTCCTCGCGCATTTCTTTTTTAAACCATTGATTGATTTTCGATCGCGCGGAAGCGCTCTTAACCATCTTCAGCCAGTCTCTTGACGGGCCGTGAACCTTTTCGGAAGCAAGAATCTCAACGATATCTCCGTTCTGCAGCTCGTAGGAAAGCGGAACGATCCTTCCGTTGACCTTGGCTCCGTACATCCGGTTGCCGACTCCGCTGTGAATGTTATACGCAAAATCGATCGGGGTCGATTGCTTGGGCAGGTTGATCACGTCACCCTTTGGCGTAAACACAAAAACCTCGTCCGCAATCAGTCCGGTTTTCAGGGAATCCAGATACTCGGCCGCATCCTTGGAATCACCCTGCCAGTCCAGAAGTTGACGCAACCAAGCAAGCTTTGTGTCCAACGCCTCCTGACCGCTTTTACCGGTGGGGATACCCTGCTTGTACCGCCAATGCGCGGCAATTCCGTATTCCGCCGTTCGATGCATCGAAAGGGTACGAATCTGGACCTCGAAAGGGATCCCCTTGCGACCGATGAGCGTCGTGTGAAGGGACTGGTACATATTGGGCTTGGGCATCGCGATATAATCTTTAAATCGACCGGGCATCGGATAATACATCTCGTGCACAAGTCCTAAAACCGCGTAGCAATCCGACACCGAACCGACAATAATCCGACAGGCAAACAAATCATAAATCTGATCCAGATTCTTCCCCTGGACCTTCATCTTGTTGTAGATGCTGTAAAAATGCTTCGGCCGGCCCTCGACCTCCGCCTTGATTCCCATTTCGGCAATCTTCGTCTGAAGCTCCGAAACCACCTCCTGAAGGAACTGTTCCCGCTCGGATCGTCTTTGAGAGATCGCTCCGACCAGCTCGTAATATGCATCCCGGTCGATATAGCGCAGGCACAAATCTTCGAGCTCCCACTTTATTTTGTAGATGCCGAGACGGTGCGCCAGCGGTGCGTAAATATCACGGGTCTCCAATGCCTTTTCCAACTGTTTCTCGGGGGTAAGATGTTTCATTGTGCGCATGTTGTGGAGTCGGTCGGCCAATTTGATCAGGACCACGCGGATATCCTTGGCCATTGCCAAAAACATCTTCCGCATATTTTCGGCCTGAACCTCCTCCTTGGAGGAGTAGGAAATCTTGCTCAGCTTCGTGACTCCGTCGACCAGTTGCACGACCTCGGATCCGAACAATTCCTCCACCAGAGCAAGGCTGACGGCCGTGTCTTCAACGGTGTCATGAAGCATGGAGGCAATCAGCGTTTCGGTATCCACCTCGAGCTCCGTAAGAATTTCGGTCGTCGCGAGCGGATGAATGATATACGGCTCGCCCGTTCGTCTCAACTGGGATCCGTGCGCCTTATAGGCAAAGACAAACGCTCTTCGGATTTGCTCCGATTCATCGTTCTCGATATAGCTTTTGTAACGCGAAATGATTTCCTCCAGCGCGTCCAGAATCGCCGGCTCGATGGATTCGGGCATAGCAAAGTCACGAAGACTTTTTTCGAAAACCTCCGATTCGCGCTCCGCAGTATCCCCGCCCTTATCGGCGCTCCCTTTTTTGTCCTTGTCTGGAGTCATTTCGTCCGATCCTCCGGGCCAAACATCCGTTGATATATTTCTGTGTTTTCAAGTTTAACTTTCCCTTCGACAAATAACAAGGTGAAGGATATACGAATATTTTTCCGGTAGAAGACGCGAAGAAGACCGGCCTGCTCGAAAATATCCAGTATCCGCATCAGGGAAAAAGCGTTCAGACCGGTTCCCGATTCCGCGTTGATCCAGGCGGCCAGAAGATGGGTGTCACATTCGCAAACATTACTTTCGAATCGCTTTTTGAGGAACCGGTACACATCCCCGATCACCTCTTTTTTCGGATATAGATCGTCCGCGGGAAGTCCGGCGACCATTGCTATTTTATCGAGCGGAAGCTTGTTTGAAAAAAGCTTCTCGAGAACGTCCGGTTCGTCCTCCGCCAGACTTCCGACTCTTGAAAACCTCATATCGACTACCTGTACGGAAACCGTCTCCCGATCCGCCCAATTGGATATCCGAAGATAAAAAGCAACGTCGACGATCCTTCCGCACGGAAACAAAGCGGCTTTTTCGCCAAATCCGAAAGCAATTCCGTCAACGGGTGTATCCGAATCGCGCTCAAACGAAATACGCAAGTGTCGATCTTGGCCGCAAAGCGTCGTTTTCACGATTCGGGCACCGCGCACAACAAACAGCGGCTCGCGATTCCCCTCCCCGAACGGTTGAAGCGACTGAATTTCACGGCATGCCGAAAGCGTCGCCTCGCGAAAAGAAAGCTCGGCATCCATCCGAATCGCCGAATCGCCGTTTTCCGGCCGCTTCTTTCTCGCAAATTCACGAATTTTATCTCGAAACCCCTCATATTCCGACTCTTTTGCCGTAATTCCGGCGGCCTTCGGATGTCCTCCGTATTGCATCAAAAAATCACTTGCATAACGAATCGCCTCCAAAATATTATAATCCGCCGATGCTCTCGCGGAGGCCTTAAGGATTCCCTCCTGTCCCGACTGATCGGTAAAGACGATCGCCGAACGCCGATATCTTTGAACCAATCGGGAAGCAAGAATGCCGACAATACCGGGGTGCCATCCGGGTCCGAAGACGACCAACGGGCTATCATACGTCCATTCGTCGTTGCGGATCATTTCATCAACTTTAGCGATCGCCTCGACAAGCATCGAAGCTTCCATTTCCTGTCTTCGTATATTGTCTTCATTCAGATCGCGCGCAATCGCCCGAGCCGCTTCAAGATCCGTTTCGATGAGAAGTTCCACGGCGCGCGAAGCGTCGCCCATCCTACCTGCGGCGTTGATTTTCGGAACGATCTGATAACTCAGCGCGACCGAGGTAAGCACCTCTTCCTTTCCGTTTGCGATCTCTGTCAGAGCATGTATCCCCGGCCTCGGATTTTCGGAAAGCATCGCTAATCCGATTTTAACGATCGACCGGTTCTCGTCCGACAACGGGACTACATCGGCAATGGTTCCGATTGCCGCCAAATCAAGGTATCGCATCCATTCATCCGGAGAAAGATCAATCGTCCATTTTAAACTCTTTTTCTCTTCTTCTATAGATCGGCACAAAGCTTGTACCAGCTTCAATGCGATGCCCGCACCGCAAAGATCGAGGAACGGATACTCGCTGTCCGTCCTTTTTGCGCTGACAACCGCCTTCGCATCCGGAATCACGTCCTTGACTTCATGGTGATCCGTAACGATTGCGGCGATTCCGTTCTCGGAAAGCCGTTCAATCTCTTCTACGTTTGAGATTCCGCAGTCGACCGTGACAATCAGATTCGGAGATCGATTGAAAATATCGTTAAAAAGCGATTCGGAAATACCGTATCCTTCGGATACACGATCGGGGATGATGTAATCAACCCGAGCGCCGATACTTTTTAGAAATAAAATAAGAATAGCCGTCGCGGTAATCCCGTCGGCATCATAATCGCCATAGATGAGTATTTTCTTTTTTTCGAGAACAGCCCGAATGATTTCGAAACAAGCAATCTGCATATCCGGCAAAAGAAAAGGGTCGCAAAATCCGTCGGGACGATTCGAAAGAAAGGCATTCCGTTTCTCCTTTTCTGTCGCGCCGCGTGCGTATAAAATCCGCTCGGCAATCGACCGACACTCCTCGGGTATCCGTACTTCCGGCGGTCCGATCCATTGATTTTCGATCAGGCGCAATTCGTCTTCCTCTTTTCGTTTGTTTGAAAAAAAGACCCGACACAAACGCATCGGGTCTCCCTTGGAAACGATTCTCTTTACTTAGCGCTTGCGCTTCCTTGCCGCTTCGGATTTCTTCTTCCTCTTCACGGACGGCTTCTCGTAGTGTTCTCTTTTACGAACCTCCGCAAGAACCCCGGACCTCGCGCATGAACGCTTAAAACGACGCAACGCACTGTCAAGGGACTCGTTTTCCTTGATTCTGATTTCGGACACTTTATCATCCCTCCCCTCGTGCGATTAATCGTCGACCCTTTCCGGACACCTGCCCGGTAGGGTAACGTTGGTATTATACCTTTATCCTCCCGGTGCGTCAACTGAAAATCAACGCAAGATGCACTTTTGCAGATTGCACATGAAGTGTCGCACTTATTAAGCAACCCGGGGGTTTCCTCTTTTACATCCATGATTTTCGAGACATATGATCTATTCCCGTTCAGAAACCAGTGTCTGCACTCTGTTCTGAATCAATGCAGTTACATCTTCCACAGATTTCAGGTCTTCGAAGTAAGCCGTTACCTCTTCTTGTATGATTTTATATATTTCCTCATCAAGGTAATAAAGTGTATCTGCACTGTTGACGGCAGCTAAACATGCATCGGCACGTTCCTGCGTCATTCCATATAGTTCCTCATAGGGGTCGGGATATAATTCCGAGTCTCCTGAAGGAAACTCTTCAACAATTTCGGGCGGATTCAAAGCGATTTCCATAAGCGCCTGCAAGGATTCTGTGCGAACAGGAAATCCATATCCCGTACCCAGCTTTTCTGCGTACTCAGAACCGGAAGAATTCATCGTTTGGTAATCTTCCGACAATAGATATTTGACAAAGGACCATGCACCACCCGGACTATCACATGATGAAGAAATCGCAACTTGTTCTATAGGATATATGTATGGACCATTCTTTGCCGGAGAAGGATACCCGATAATGTCGGGAGCAGTCCCATAATACCTGGGGAAAATGGAAGCAAATTTCGATGCGTCCGATATAAAGCCATGTGTATTGCATACAAGCAGGTTTTTTTCTAACAGTTCTTCTGTATTGACATATACTCTCAGTTCTTCTGACACCGGCTCTTTTTCTCCGTACGTTTTCGCCCACTTCAGGATCTTGAAGAATTCATCTGTATTGAAATTGACTTCTTTCGTGTTGTCGTCAATAAATAAATTCATTGATCCTGCGAGCACATGTCTCAGCAGTTCAAGTTGCGTAGTGTTTACGATCATATACATCCCGGAAGGGAGCGCAGATGCGATTTGATCAAACTCTACTGTCGACCAACTCGAGATACCCTTTGTCACGGAAGGCTCTCCTTCTATTCCATATACCCAAAAATGAGCGGGAATTTTGCACAATTTTCCGTCAACCGTACATGCATCAATAACATTGGGCAGGAAGTCATTTATGTCAAACTCCGGATCCATTTCCATCAAGGGACACATGTCCATTAGAAGATTGTTTGCCTCGTATGCGGCCAGTGAACGTGTCCCGACATCATAAATTATGTCCGGGCCTTTCCCGCTGAACGCGTCCAGATACATCTGTTGCCTGCATGCCTCTTGGCTCAAATGAATCTGCTCCAGTGGTTGCGACCAATCTATGCTCTGGAAATAATCCTTTATTTCAATTCGATACTGTTCATTCGACTGATTAAACTTGGTAATGGTTGATAACAACGCAGTATTGTCAGAAAGATAAAAACCACCCAGAAAGATTGTTTGTTTCCCTATGTTCGGATTGTTGTCCTGCCTTGTCAGCATGACGACCTTGCCCGTGTCATATCCTGCGTCCCCGGCTGTTCCCCGAATACATACAACATCGTCTGACAGAATGCATATCGGCGATACGGATGAATATATCGATCGGTCAATATTGAGATCCGACCAATTTACAAGCGCGATTTTTTTCTTCCCATCCAGATCAATGAGATATAAACTCTGTGCATCTACTGCGTATAACTTCCCGGAGTTGCTTGCGGTGAAGCATGCGCCTGTAATTTGGGACACGTCTATGGATGAAGTCAGATTCCCCGTATTCATGTCAACATTATACAGAATATCCTCTTGAGTTCCGTCTGTAAACATCCGGCTTTCGACATACACATCACCACCGGATTCCAGTATTTTTCCCGTTAGTTGATCCCCGGATATCGTATAGAGATATTTCATATCTGTACTATACATGTAAAATACATTCCCTTCGGAACAGATTCCGCTGAGAACTGTCTCACCGCTTTGAAGAACGAACAATCCTGTAGGAGAAAAACTTGTATCCGAAAAGGTCAAGTCAACCGCATCCCGAAGCATGTTTCCGGATGTGTCGAAGGAGTAGAATCCATTGGTCAAGCTATTACTTTTGTTGTCAAAAACGGTGATATAAGCGGTTATCCCATCCTTTTTACCGGAAACATATGACACAAACACATTGTCCGTTTCAAGTACTGATTCAAAACAAAAACTTCCGATTTCTACGCCCGTCCGATCAAAAAAACACATATGTGTCTGATAATGGATGCCATCTTTTGCTATGCTCCGGACCAGAACGGCAAGCAAATCCCCGCATGCGGTCATCGAAATGGCATTCGGCTCTTGCTCTTCGGAAAAAGATAAATAACTGAGTTCCGCAGGTTCAAAATATGTTTTCTCTTCAGGATATGTCTCTGATGAAAAGTCTTCTGCCATTAGGATTTCTTTTTCATCGGAAGATTTCTTTGTGTTACACGCCGAAAGCGGAAATATCGTTATGCACAACAAAAGACAGACGCATCTGCTCAAAATAGATTTGTGTCTTTTTTTCTCTGATACAAGCAACATTTAAGGGCCTCCCGAAATTTCATTTTTATGAAAAACCCAACCGTGCGATCAAATGTAAGATAGCACGGTTGATACTGTTCGTATAGTTCTTAGAGTAGAGATGTCTAAATATCTGTAGGTCGGATCGGCACATAATTACTATTTGTAAGCTGTTGAAATGTTTTTGTCCCGCTTGTCCAAGAAGAGTTATTTTTTACTACCAAATCTCCGTCAATTTGTTCGATATAGGTTACTGATTTTGTTGAAAGATTTACTCCGGTGATTAAAATCGCATGCCCACGCATTCTTCCTTGCGCTTTATCGTAATAACGATAGAAACATGCATCTTCCGGAACGAGCGTACAGTACAAATCGTATGCATTTGGATCAGAGGCAAACTGATCTACCATTCCGGTTGTATATGTATAACCGGTACTGTACGTCCCTCTCTTTGCCATACGGTTTTGAGTTGATTTTACCGCTGCAAGCATCTGTACTGTATACACGGTAGATACATTAATCGATGACCCGCCTGCAGCCCACGATATCGCCACTGCTGAGGTACAATCATTGCCTACATCACCGGAAGGCTGACGAAAGGAGTAGAAATTTCCTCCATAAACATATTGCATGGTTGGACTTGATATAAAATCAGCTTTTGTTGTATCCGCATTTTGCGTATAGGGAATACCTCGAATTACTCCGCCTACTGCGTATTGCGTACCATATATAATAATGCTTCCATTCGGATACCAGGAGAAATACCGCATGGAACTCATCTTACTTTTTTGTGCCCTACGTGATGTTTCCTACGTTTTTCCTTGGTCATATAACATTGCATGTGAGATCGTTTCTCGGAATATCTTACATTTTTTGGTATTGGTACATTGTATTTCACCACAGATATCGAACTTCTTTCGCGAGACTTTTCGGGCGGAATAATCGCCAAGACCCCATAAAATCGGCTATAATAACGCTTGAAAAGCAATCGGATCCCGCGGCCACGTCGCAGATACCGAACTATTACGGAGGAACCCATGAAAGCAGTCATTCAGCGCGTAACACAAGCCTCCGTCCGCATCGACGGTCAAACGGTCGGATCGGTCGACCGGGGGTATCTCGTGCTCCTCGGCGTCGCGGCCGAAGACACACGCGAGATGGCGGACAAGATGGTTCGAAAACTCGTCGGCCTGCGAATCTTCGAGGACGAGTGCGGCAAGATCAACCGATCGATCACGGACGTCGGCGGATCTCTTCTCATCGTCTCCCAATTTACACTCTGCGCGGACACGTCGCACGGCAACCGCCCGGGCTTTTCGAACGCGGCGGACCCGGAAACCGCAAACGCGCTTTACGGGTATTTTTCGAAAAAGTGCCGCGAGGCCGGCATGCGCGTCGAAAACGGCGTCTTCGGCGCCCATATGGACGTAGAGCTTTGTAACGACGGGCCGTTCACGATTATCTTGGAGCAGAATTGAATGTATCGACCGCATCGTAAATCAAAAACGCAAACCTGAAGAAGTGTTTTTGGCATCCGGAAAGAATTCACACATGAAAATGCAACATGACGGTATCGATCGGGGCAACGCATTCGACTGGGGATTAACCTCCGGTGATTACGCGCGCTTCCGGGATGTTTATCCTCCCTTATTCTACGAAAAGATCACAGAACGCGGGCTGTGCACGAGCGGCCAGAAGGTTCTCGATGTCGGGACCGGTACGGGGGTTCTTCCGAGAAACATGTATCAATACGGAGCCGAATGGACCGGAACGGATCGGGAGAAGACCCAAATCGCGGAAGCACGCCGTCTCGCCGAAAAAGCAGGCATGAACATCAAGTTCCTGGTTTCACCGGCCGAATCGATTGATTTCCCGGCGGGAAGTTTTGACGTTATTACCGCATGCCAGTGTTTCTGGTACTTCAATCACAAGATTACGTCGCCCCGATTTGCCGGGATGCTTAAAAACAACGGTCGTCTTCTCATACTATTCATGGCATGGCTTCCGTTCGAAGACGCGATCGCGAACGCGAGCGAGGAGCTGACTCTTCGATTTAATCCGGACTGGAGCGGAGCGCGGGAAACCCGCCATCCGATTTGGATCCCGGATGCCGTTTTCGAGCACTTTGATATGATCTCCCACGAGGAGTACGATATCATGATTCCGTTTACGCGGGAAACATGGCACGGTCGTTTACGTGCTTCCCGCGGCGTCGGTGCTTCCCTTCGCGAAAAAGATCTCGCGCTCTGGGACGCGGAGCATCGGGCGCTCCTTGAGCGCATCGCGCCGGAGCGCTTCGATATCCTTCATTACGGAGCGATCGCGGAGTTAAGAGTGAAATAAGACCACAATGCCCTCCTGAGAAATCTCGACTCCGAAGGATATATGGGGCATTCTGTATTCGTCCGTTTTATAAATTAAATCCATCGAAAAATCCGATAAGTATTAACTCAGCACTCGAGCCATTCGTCTACCCGCCAAACATCACACTGTAACAGGCAAAAACCTCGTCCTGGGGCCGATCATCCAGTAATGTGGCATTGGTCACTGAATTGTACGATGCCCGTACGCGTGCGATTCTTCCGTCCGCAAGCGTCAGGTACAGAAAACCCTTTCCCTCAGAATCGAGAACGGTTTTTTTCGGATATGCGACCATTCCGGATGGAATGACGGAAGGCACAAATCCGTATTTTCCCTCAATCTCTGCCTGAACCGGGCCGAGGGTGTACGTATAGTCTTTCCAGCCCACAAGATAATACTCGGTATCTGACGCATATGAGTATGAAAAATCATCGTTAATGGTAACCTGCCTTTGGGTCATCCAAATGTCTCCGATAAACCGTCCGATACCATATCGGTAGAAATGACCGTCCTCAAAGGTAAAGCTCCCGGGAATCTCCGTAATCGAAAACCCGGATACCGGATCATACTTAATAAATGAAGTGACGGTGCAAGAGCCCCAATTTCCGTCTTTGCTCAAATCTATACTGCGCATGATGACCGGATCTCCCGAAGAATCTTCAAAGAGCATAATCGTTGAATAGGCCAAGATCTCCAACGGATATGGAGGATAAACCTCCTCATGCCCTTCCATTCGGTACGGATCTTCTTCCCAAAGAGAGTAATTATAGGCATTAATTTCACATATCGCCGTAGCGCCGTCCGAGCCGCTTCGGAAAACCGCCTGATAAGACGTGTTCATAGATATTTCGTCTCTTTTGCTGTCCCCGTCCCAATCGACACGTATGACAATACGATCATCGGAAGAAGGCCCCGGAGCCAGTTCCCACGGCGAGAGTTCCCGCGCGTTTTTTTTCGTTTGGGCAAAATACTCAAACATCGGAGTCCCGTCGATCATAGCTGTTCCATATCTGTTGTGCGTTATATCGAGAAAGATCTCCTTCAGGTCATAGGTAGCGTATCGAGTCCGACTGGTAGAACCATCGTAATCATCAAAAGAAATCATCACTTGACCCGCAGCCAGGCGAATCGTCTCTCCATCGGCGGTGCGGGCATTGATACTCCGTTGCAAAACAACCGGCTCCCCTTCATACAAACTCTCAATCGGCCTCGGTGTCGGAGTCGGGGAAGGTGTGGGCGACGGCTTTGGAGTCGGAGAAGGAGTCACCGACGCTCTCGGAGTCGGTGAAGCCTTCGGCGTCGGCGACGGCACAGAAGTTGTGTCCGCAGTCGCGGTCTTCTCCGTTCCGGACGTTTCACCGGCAATAACTGGTAGAGTCGATTCGATCGGGCGTCTTACTGATTTCAACGCACATGAGGAAAAAACGATCATAACGATTAACAAATTCAGTATAAATAGATATCGCGCTTTTCTCCTCATTTCCTATCTCCTAAAATCATTTATCATAGTTGCCGAATGAACACTTCTTCCCGTTACCGAATGCTTCATTTTCCGTTTTCTCTTAGCCTTTGGTCCAACGGACTAAGGAATATACTCTGCCCGATAACACAATATGGCCTCCGTCTGAGGACCTCCGTCAATGATTCCGATATTGGTTTCTTCATCAAACGAAGCCCGGATTCTGGCAATTTTTCCGTCATAGAGCCGCACATAAAGGAATCCCTCACCGTTGGCGTCCAATTCCAGTCGAATGGGTTTAATAGCAGTTCCTGCGTCGATCGTCGAAGAATAGAACCCGCCGGATCCTTGAATTTGCGCTTTGATGGGCCGAAGCGTATGAACATTTCCTACACATCCGCTCAAATAATCAATGGAGTCCGATATTCTGCCCGTTGAGAAGTCGTCGTTTAATGCCACCTTTTCTCTGGTCATCCAGATATCACCGAGAAATCGACTGATTCGATATTGATAGAAATCTTTTCCGTCATAATCATAAAGGGCTTTCACTTTGTGATCCGAAAGACCAAACACAGGATCAAAGTGAACAAATACCATATACGGGGCAAGCTGACCCGGAGACAAACGGTAATAATCTTTTCCCAACATGATGACATAACGATTTGATTCGTCTTGATACAAAAGCACGGAATAATCATGGGGCATATAAAATTCTTTCCAACAAACCGTCAGATATTCCGTATACTCTGTTTCTTGATTGCTACCGTAGTAGTCTTTGATTTCATGATCGTGATCCCAGTCGTGATCAAAAACAATCGAGGCAACATCCCCATTCGTTCCGTTCCGAAAAAAAACCCGCACGGCAATTCCGTCAATCGGCTCGACAAATACCTCGTCCTTCACCCCATCTCCGTCCCAATCCACCCGGTAAATGACGCGATCATCTTCGGATACTTCCCTTAGCATAACCCACGCCTCACCGTTAATCTCCGTCTTACCCCCGAAAAGGTACGCATCGGGTTCGACCAGAAGCAGATCGGCCGGGATACCGGACAGGAGCAATGTACCGGGCTCATTAAACGCACGATCAAAAAACAGTTCTTCTTCATTATACGAAAAGAAGCGAGTCGATGCGTCGATGCAATACTCTTCCCGCGTGTACACAAAGACCACCTGCCCGGCCCGAAGCGGCACCATCCCGCCGTCGACATCTTTCACCGCGATGTCCTGACTCAGCATACGTTCATATTTATTCCATGTACTCCATTGTGTAAGCGGGTCTTCACCCTCATCAGTTTCTGCGGCCGCAACATCAAACCGTGCCAGATCCAGAACCGAATCTTCCGGTAGATGCTTCGTCTCATCGCTCACCGACCTCAGGAAAAATGATATACAAAGGACAATCAGTGCGGTCAAAGAGATCCGAAGTATTTTGCGAAGAGATCTTGAAAAACGCATATCCCGTCCTCCGATTCAAATCAATCCTCTGTGTCCGCTTTTCGCCGGGTACCAACATCCCGGCCGAAAGGCCGGTTTATCCCTACATCGCCGTCAACCGCCGACGATATAGTGAAAAAGATCGCGGTCGTCTCTTCCGTCGAGAAGCGCGATTCGCTCTCCATATTCATACTTATAATTGCACTCTGCCTTGATCCGCGCCTTCCTTCCGTCCGCGAGGCGAACGTAAAGATAGCCCTTACCATCGGAATCCAGGACTTCTTTTTCGGGGATAATGACCATTCCCTCAGGCAAGACGGAGGGGGTGTATCCGGAAGGCCCTTCGATCTCTATGTTCACATCTTCACGCGAGTAGGTGTAAGAGCCCCAGCTGTTCAGGTAATACACCGTATCTGAGAGGGTATCCAAAGTCCAGTCATCATTGAGTCGGACCGCTCTTTTCGTCGTCCAGATCCCATAGAAAAAACCGCTTCTTCCGGAGACATACAAAACTTCGTCTTCACAGCCGAAGGCATCGTACATCCCCCGAACCGAAAACATCGAATCCGGATTGTAGTATATCGCTGCAGCACCCTCCGGTTCTGAGTCATCATACACTGTGGAGATGTTTTCGCAAATAAGAAGCACATAGTCCCCGTTTGGTTTCTGAGCCAGAATCAGTTTTTCCGGGATAATATAACCGATGTAAGGTGAGTTATCCCAAAACATCTCCGCATAGAGACAATCCGCTTCTCTATAAGAACTTCCGTCCGTGCCGCTTCGGATCGTTAAAGTGAAAGGGTCGTTGTACCGGACCCCGTCGTACTCCAAAAATAACTCGTCGCTCGAACCGTCCCGATCCCAGTCAATACGCATCAGATATCGCTGTTGACTCATGAGATCTATTTGCTCCCACGGCTTCACTTCGACAACACGCTTTAGATTAGTGCGCAAGTTTGCTTCTGTTCCGAACAGATCATATTCCGGAAACCCGGAAAAGCAGGTCATTCCATAACGATTTTCGGACATATCGAAAAACAATTCCCGGGAAGCCTTTACATTCTCACTCGGATATTCATCTGTTATTTCTTCTGCGATCGGCAGAAAAAAGCGGCTCGTTTCGTCGGTCGTTTCATTCTCGGGGGTGTAGATCCATATCACTTGACCGACTTTGAGTTCGACCGGCTGTCCGTAGAAGTCCTTCGCGTTAACATCCGCCAAAAGAAAGGCTTTTTCGGCATTCTGATCTGCGAAGGAAATCTCCGCCTCAGCCGGATCAATCGTCGGGGTCGGCGTTAGAGTCGGCTTGGGTGTCGCAGTGGGTTTGCGCGTCGGCGTCGCAGTCGGTTTCGTCGTCGGTGTCAAAGTCGGTGCTAAAGTCGGTACCGAAGTCGGCACATTTTCAATTTCCTCCGTCGTTTCAGAGGGTTTTCGAATCGACTTTACGTTCAGGGCACACGCGGAGAAAATCATCGACAGAAACAGAAGAAGCGCCGCCGTCGCGATCATATTTTTTCTGTTCATTTGTCGATTCCTCCCTGCTTTTTTTTCGAATCCGATAATCCGTTTTAATTGTTTACCGGGTGTAATCACTCATCCGCAAACCATGAAGTAAAACACTTCATCATAAGATTTTTCGCCAAAATATTCGGTTCCTTCAGAGGTTTCCATATGTAACCTGGCACGGCGCCCGTCCATGAGACTAAAATAGAAGAACCCTTCACCGGATGAATTCACTTCCATTCGATCCGGGATGATGAACGTCCCCGCCGGTAAGCTTTCCGGAACATACCGGGTATCCTTCTTCATTTGAACTTCCGTGTCCATTAGCAAATAGGTTATCGGATCCCAGTAGTTTAGAAAGTAATGCGTACCCGAAAGATATTCCAAGGAAAGATCATTGTTGAGTTGAACCGCGGTTTTCGTTTTCGTGTGCCACGCAAAAAAACGTCCATCATCGCCTTGATACAGTACTCCGTCCTGATACTCGAAAAGTCCGCTAATGTCCTTCTTCGCGAAAACCTGTTCTGTACCATACGACACCGCCCAAGATTGCATGGACATCGCCCAGGGCATAAATGAGTGTAAATCTGCACAAATAATCACCACATAAGCACCGTTTGGTTTTTGCGTCAGTAGCAAAGTCTCGGCAGAAACAGCATAATCATCAAATTCCTGTTCGAGATCCGGCATAATTCGGACACGGATCGAACTTCCGTCCTTACCGCTTTTATAATAACAAATCACTTCCGCAGAATATCTCTCATCTATTATTTCAAAAGCTACCTCGTCTTCGTATCCGTCCCGATCCCAGTCGACCCGCATCACATAGCGCTCCGTCTCCGAAATCCGCTTGACTTGCGTTCCGGGCTCAATCTCGACCACTTTTCGCTTATCCAGTTCGACCGTCTCCCGGGTTCCGAATAGCTCGTGCTCCGGTATGCCCGAAAAACAAATCGCGCCGATTCGATTCCGGGAGATTTCGAAAAAGACTTCATCGTCGGGGCTGTCCGTACTACTTGCAGAGTAATAATCGGTCAAAAAGAATCGACTGCTCTCATCAATGATTCCCTCTTCTTTGCTGAAAATGCAAATCAGGCTTCCGGCCTTCAGAAGTTTAATCTTCCCTTCGGCATCTTCGGCAGACACATCCCTTAAAAGATATCCTTCCTGCAAAGAGTAACCCTCCAAGGGATCCGGCTCCGGTTCCGGAGTCGGAGTCGCCGTCGGCTTGGGTGTCGCGGTGGGCTTTGGCGTCGGAGTGGGCTTGCGTGTCGGCGTTACGGTCGGATTTACACTCGTTTCCGTTGTCGTTATATCTGTAACCTCCGTCTCTGTTCCGGACGGCTTTTGAACAAATTCCACAGTACAGGCGGATGCAACCAGCAATAGCGCGAGTATAAAAACGATAACAATCCGCTCGATAATTCTCCGCATTCTATTTCCTCCGGGAGTTCAGGTTGACATACTATTATTATAGTTCATAATAATCGAGGCGCAAGACTTTTTTACAAACCTTAACAATATCAAAAAAAATCGCCGGAGCGGCGGTTTTTGATCTGTGATTACCATAAATCGATTCATGTCGCCTCGAACCGGCGATCAACCTCATCCGAACGGATTCGGTCCGTTCGGATCGTATTCGGGGAGGCCTTCGAGCGGATCTCCCTCCGGAATGTGTGTGTCTTTAACTTCGTGATCCGCCGTCCCGTTCAATATGGAAACAACGGTATCGGGATCGAGCGCTTTTCTGTTAACGGCATATTCCAAGCCGCCGCCCTGTTCCGCTCTTTTACGTGCGATAATCTCCTGCGTTTTCCAGTAATCCTGATCGTCCGGTTCGATATCGGACGGTTGCGAACAAAAATCGTTATTAAGAGGGTCATTCAGATACGTACGCCAATTCACTTCGGTAATGCCCTTGTGCTCAAGAACGGCCTTTCGGACAAGATAGATCACGAGCAAAGGACCCGCCGCATAGGCGATCAGTACTCCGGCCAATGTCTTCAATAGCGGCAATCACTTTGCCTGATAAATCAGAAAAAGTAACCGGGGGGGGCATTTATAAGAAATCGACATGCTTACGCGGTTCTCCTCAGATGATTTTCTCGCTCAATGTTGCGCCGCCGATCAGGTGAAAATGAACGTGCATGACGGTCTGGCCTCCCTTTTCGCGACAGTTGTTGATCAGCCGGAACCCGTCCTGTGTACCGGTCAATTCGGCGACTTTCGCCGCCGCTCGAAAAACGGATCCCAAGACCTTCTCGGCATCCCCGGAAGCCGTCAGATCCAATGCGTCTTCATAGTGTTTCTTCGGAACGATCAGGACATGAACCGGCGCCGCCGGGTGGATGTCGTTAAAACAAATCACGTCATCGTTCTCGAAAACGATCGTCGCAGGGATTTCTTTTTGAGCGATCTTACAAAAAATGCACATTTTCGACTCCTTTCGACAAACTATTTCTCATTAAGTTGAATCACAACCGTATCCCGCGCCGCCTTGAGCGCGTCCGGCAGTAATTCTACATTTCGTCCGCCGGCCTGAGCCATATCCGGGCGTCCTCCGCCCCCTCCGCCCGCCGCCTTGGCGGTCGCGCGGATGATTTCACCGGCATGAACGCCCATCTTGACGGCACTTTCGGAGGCCATGGCGGAAAAGAACAGTTTATCGCCGGTTCTGGCGGCCAGAACGACGACTCCGCAAGGCAAGCGATCCCGAATGCGATCCGAGGTTTCTCTTAATTCATCGGGACTCTCCGCGGATACCTCCGCAATGACAACTGAAACGCCGTTCAGGATCTCGGCTTTCTCCGCGAGCTCCCCGGCCGCGTCGCACGCGTTCTGTGCCCGGATTTGTTCCATTTGCTTTTCGAGCGACTTGACTTCGTCGATTGATCCTTTAATTTTTCGGACCACCTGATCCTTACCGACCTTATAGATGTCACAACACTCGCGAAGAACGCGTGCGTCTTCAATCGCGAGAAGATACGCCGCTTTTCCCGTGACCGCTTCGATTCTGCGGACGCCCGAAGCGATGCCCGCCTCGGAAAGGATCCGAAGTTGAGCGGCCTGCGCGGTATTGGTAAGGTGCGTACCTCCGCACAATTCCATAGAGTAGGCCGCCTTCTCGTCTCCGACGGTAATGACGCGGACCTTGTCCGTGTATTTTTCTCCGAAAAGCGCCATCGCGCCGAGCGATCGGGCCTCGGTCTGGCTCATGACGCGGGTGGTGACCGGCATCGCCTCCAAAATCGCCTCATTAATCATCTTCTCGACCCGGTCAATCTCTTCCCCGGTCATCGCCTTAAAATGAGTGAAGTCAAAGCGCAGACGATCGGCGGATACCATCGAACCGGATTGTTCGACATGATCACCGAGAACCGTGCGCAAGGCCTTCTGTAAAAGGTGCGTCGACGTATGATTTCTCGCGGTCGAGAGCCTTCGCTCCCGGTCGACCCGAAGTTCCAGTTTCTGTCCGACGGATACGGTTCCGGACACCACCCGAGCCGTATGCATGAACTTTCCGAGATCATCCTTGTCGACAGACAGAATCTCCATTCTTCCGCTTCCGGACTCCGCTTCTCCCGTATCGGTCATCTGACCGCCCGACGTAGCGTAAAACGGCGTGGAATCAAACACGGCAAGAACGCGGTCTCCCTCAAACGCCTCCGGTACGATCCGAAGCGCTCCCTCTTCGTCTTCCTTGAGAAGATAGCGAAGATCTCCGTCGGAGATCATGTGTTCGTAGCCGGTAAATTCGGTTGCCCGGGTATCTTTGATGTATTCTTCCGGCAGTACTTTTCCGCCCCAAGCGGTGTCGGTCTTTGCCTTCGTCGCCGCCCGCGCGGTCTCTTTTTGCCGCTTCATGCACTCCTGAAATCCGTTCTCGTCGACAGCGAGATCCGCGTCGGTCGCGATCTCCCGTGTCAGGTCCAGAGGGAACCCGTAGGTATCGTGAAGACGGAATACCTGCTCCCCGCTCAGTGCGGAAGCTCCGTTCGCTTTTGCCTCGTCGATCATTTCCTTCAGGATCGTCGACCCTTGTTCGATCGTTCTTCCGAACGCCTCTTCTTCATTACGGATCACCGCAAGAATGTAGGTCCGCTTCTCGAGAAGCGCCGGGTATGCCTCCTTATTCTGCCCGATCACCGCTTCGGCGATATCGCAAAGGAAGAGATCCTTAATCCCGAGCATGCGCCCGAACCTCGACGCTCTGCGCATCAGACGACGCAAAACATAGCCCCGGCCTTCATTGGAAGGGAGGACTCCGTCCGAGATCATCATCGTTGATGAGCGCGCATGATCGGTGATCACGCGGATCGCGATGTCCGATTTATAGTCGGTGCCGTACCGGAGCCCGGCCTTCGCACAGACGGTATCGAGTATGCTTCGAACCGTGTCCACCTCAAAAAGGTTATCGACGCCCTGCATGACGCAGGCCCAGCGCTCAAGGCCGCCCCCGGTGTCAATGTTTTTCTTGGCAAGCGGAGTATAGGTCCCGTCTTCCTCTTTATTGAACTGGGTAAATACGAGATTCCAAAGCTCAACAAATCGGTCGCAGGAGCATCCGGGCTTGCAGTCCGGAGATCCGCAACCCTTCTCCGCACCGCGATCGAAATAAATTTCCGAACAGGGACCGCACGGTCCTATGCCGTGCTCCCAGAAATTATCCTCCTTGCCGAGGCGGGTGATCCGGTCTTCCGGTATCCCGACGTCGTCGCGCCAGATGGTAAAGGCCTCTTCGTCCTCCTCAAATACCGACGGATAAAGCTTCTCCGGAGGCATTTCCATCACCCCGGTCAGGAGTTCCCATGCCCACGGAATCGCTTCCTTCTTGAAATAATCGCCGAACGAAAAGTTCCCGAGCATCTCAAAATATGTCCCGTGCCGGGATGTCTTCCCGACATGATCAATATCCGGTGTGCGAATACATTTTTGACAGGTGGTAACCCGGAGAGACGGCGGCGTCTGTGTCCCCGTAAAATAAGGTTTCATCGGAGTCATTCCGGCATTAATCAAAAGAACGGACGGATCATTGAGCGGTACAAGCGGAAACGAGGGAAGACGAAGATGTCCCTTCTCCTCAAAAAACGATAAATACTTCTCGCGGATTTCATTTAGACCCAACGGTTTCATATCCTGCTCCGATCCTTTGTACGATTCGCGAAAAGCTTGCGGGATCGCCCGCATTAATGCTTTTAGCTAATAGTAGATTGTACATGAATCGTCGTCGTTGAGCAACAAAAGTCGGTCCATACGCCTACTGCTCCGTTTGCCGCATAGCTGCAAGCGCCGATCGGAGAAATGTAACGTATTCCTGTGCAATCCGTTCGGGCATGATGATTTGAGCGCGATCTCCGAACTGGAAGATCCATGAAAAGAACACCGGACTGATCGATGCCTCGACGTGTGCGATAAAGTGCTCCTCCCCGTCTCTTGCAATCGGTGTCTTCATGCCGAAACGGTCCAGTACCGGGTTAATCAGTTCGTTCGCGAACCGCAGATCCAGTCCGACACGCTCACCGTCGTACATACCGAATTTCGTCTCGATAAAGTCCGCCAAACGGAATCCCTTGGGCTGGGGAGCAACCGGGATACAGGTCATTTCGACCGACTTGATTCGATCCACCCGAAAAATACTGATTTGCTCGCGACGTTCATAATAACCGACCAAATAATAATTATCATCGTTCCACACAAGTGCGTACGGACTGACTTCATACTCCGAACCGCCCCGGCGCGGGCGGGTTCCCTTGCTTAGATCAAAATCGATGTATTTGAAGCGGATTCTGCGCCCTTCGTGAACAGCTTCCTGTATCGTTGCCGTCGTATACCGAACATGCTCGTTCTGTGTCTTTACTCTGCCGGAAAAATGGACCTGCCTTTTAATGATATTCGCGCTTCGCGTGCTGGCCAGCGTCTCGATTTTCCGAAGCAAGTTCTCGGTCATAGACTCGGAGATAAAATTGGCCGACTGAACCGCATCGGCCAGAAGCCTCAATTCGGCGATATCAAAGGTGCGGTTCATCAGGCAATACTCCACCGGTTTTCGTGCGTTTTTTTCAATCTCGATCCCGCACTCACGCAGCATCGCAATGTCACGATAAATCGATTTTCGTTCTGCGGTGACTCCGTTCGCCTCCAAATAAGAAAGGATTTCCGCCATCGTCACCCCGCGCTCATCGTCGGCACGTTTATATAAAAGCTTAAGGATATGCATTGTTTTGGTTCTTGAACGCTCGTTTCCCGCCATAACGGCCTCCCGTAACCTCGCGTGTTTTTTCACTTATATTTATCATAACACAAGTATCTGTACCTTATGTAGTACAGACAAAGTCCTTTCGGAAAAATACTCCGTCTCCCTCCAACTCGTCAAGGACATTTGTCCTTGACGAGTTGGATTTATCCATCCATAATTCAATGGAAAATCGTTTCGTCCGATGATCCGCAATGATCTACCGAGGGCTCGAAGGATTATGGTGTCTTCTTTACTTTTGCTTATCATTTACCTCGCATATATCAGCTTAGGGCTTCCCGACGGTCTGATGGGTGTTGCGTGGCCGGATATACGGACTCAATTCATGCTTCCCATGACTGCTGCCGGTTTTCTGAGCATTCTCGGAACAGCCGGCGCGACCGTCTCTTCCTTTTCGAGCGGTCATATTCTCAAACGAATCGGCACCGGTAAAATGGTCTTGTTCAGCTGTATGCTCACCGGTATCGCCATTTTCGGGTTTTCCGTCGCCTGGGTTTTTCCGGTCATGATCCTATTTAGTATCCCGCACGGCATCGGTGCCGGCGGCGTCGATTCCGCACTCAATCATTTTGTGTCCAAGCATCTGACCTCCCGACACATGAACTGGCTTCACGCTTTCTGGGGAATCGGAGCTTCGATCGGACCGATCATCATGACCTATTCGATTTTATGGACGAACCGATGGAGCAACGGCTTTCTGATTGTAGCCGTCATTCAACTGGGTCTGGCCGTCCTGTTTTATTTTACGCTCCCGGAGTGGAACAAAGTCGAAGGCAAGCGGTCGAAGACCGATGAACAATCGATTGAACCGCAGACTCCGATGACCTCCGAAATAAATGATTCTATAGAACCCGAAGAAAAAAAACCAAAGCCTTCGTTTTTCGCGCGATTTATTACCGGTTTTCTTTTGATATTCAGACAACACGGTCTTTTTGCGTCTATGCTAACCTTTTTCTTTTACGTCGGAGCCGAGGCGACAGTCGGCTTTTGGAGCGCGACTTATCTTCGCGATTTCCGGGGCGTTTCCACAGAAAGTGCAGGCCTGTGGGTCGCAATTTTTTACGGTTCTATCACCGCCGGCCGGATCTTGTTCGGATCCTTTGTCGAGAAAATCGGAACCAGCTTTGCAATTAAGTCGGGTATCGTCATTAGCCTTCTGGGTTTGGTTCTGCTGGTCTTTCCGATTTCGACGACCGTTCTGTGCCCGATCGGATTGGCGTTGATCGGGTTGGGCTTCGCTCCGATGTTTCCGTGCGTCATGCAGGATACTCCCTTGCGATTCGGTTCTTTGTCCGCAACCGCGATCGGATATCAGCTCGGCATGGCCAATATCGGGTATACCGTACTACCCCTGCTGGTCGCCGCAGTTTCCGAGCGAATTTCTCTGTCCCTGATTCCGCTGGGCGCGTTGTTATATCTGGTCGGTTTCATCGTCTTTTTTCTTTTGATTGACAGAGTGCGCATCGCTTCGCGGGACTGATTAATTTTTTGAATCATTTCTCTTACATCGAAAAATTCTGACCTTTCGGACATGCAGAAGCCATGATTTCTGTGGTACAATAACCGTTGAATTCTATTGATATTATGAGGTTTTTTCATGGCTTTTTATCCGGATCCGATCCTTCCCGTCGCTGTCCCGGAAATCCTTCTTCCCGCACCCGGAACCGATCTTTTTCGTTGGTCGGTCATTGCGTGTGATCAGTATACTTCGGAGCCGGAATATTGGAATGATACGGAAAGAATCGTCGGCGACGCACCTTCGACGCTTCGGATGGTCCTTCCGGAGGTTTTTCTCGAAACCCTGTCCGACAGCAGGCTCGATGAGAAAATTGCCGGAGTTAACGCTTCAATCGATCATTACCTGTCCGAGAAACGTCTGCAACCCTTGCCTCCGGGATTTATCCTCGTCGACCGTAAGACCGCGTACGCGCCCTCCCGAAAAGGTCTGATGCTCGCACTTGACCTGGAGCGCTATGATTTTACACCCGGTACCCGGGAGCCGATTCGGGCAACCGAGGGAACCGTTCTTTCCAGAATCCCGCCGCGCCTTCGAATCCGCAGAGATGCGAGCATTGAAATCCCGCACGTCATGGTATTGATTGATGACCCCGGGCGAACAGTGATAGAACCCGCCTTGGATGCATTATCGGAAAATGTTCCGGTTTATGATACTCCTCTGATGCAGGACGGGGGTCACGTTACGGGTTTTTTCTGTCCGGAAACATCAAAAGTTGCCGTTTCAATCATCACGGCGCTTCGCAATCTGCTGGAGCGTTCCGAGGACGGTTTTCTTTTTGCCGTCGGTGACGGAAACCATTCTTTAGCAACGGCAAAAACACATTGGGAAATGATCCGCTCGGATATCCCCGGGAATGAAAGATCCTGTCATCCGGCACGCTTTGCGCTCGTTGAGGTGGTTAACATCCACGACAAAGGCCTCGATTTCGAACCGATTCACCGGGTCGCTTTCGGCCTTTCCATAGATGCGTTCGTCGCGTACGCTCGTGATTACTATCGGGACAGCGGGTTGACGCTCGGTCCCGTACCGCGAGGACAACAACCGGACCTCTCCGACACATCCCGGACATTCCTTGTAACCAACGGCGAGGATTCCTACGTTGCGACCCTCACAGATCCTCCGCATCCCCTCGCGGCCGGATCCCTGCAGGCTTTCCTGGACAAGATTACCGAAGAAATCTCCGGTGTACGAGTCGATTATATCCATGGAGAGTCCTCCGTGTATAAGCTTTCCGGATCGGAGGCAACCGGATTTATCCTGCCGGCCGTTTCCAAAAAATCATTTTTCGCTTCTTTATCAAAATCAATCGTTTTCCCGCGAAAAACCTTTTCGATGGGTCATGCTCAGGAAAAAAGATACTATATGGAAGCCAAGATGATTCGTAATCGCGTAAAGGAGGACCGATAATGCCCAACCGCCCGTCCATATGTATTGTCGGAGCCGGCCTGACCGGTCTGGTATGCGCCAGAAAGCTCGCACAGCGCGGATTTCGCGTTCAGGTGGTCGAGCAGCATTCAACACCGGGCGGAATGCTTTCCTCGGTCCGTATCGGTCACGAGTATATTGAATTACTGCCGCATCATATCCGAAAAAACGACCGCAATGTCCTCGCTCTTCTGAAGGAACTCGGTCTTCACGAGGATATCTCCTGGCATGATTCCTACTGGTACGGAAGAGCCGGAAGAAAAAAACTCGGGTATCCCGAAAAAGGTTTTCATTCGTTGATCAGCGCTCTTTCTCAGGAGATTACCGACCAGGGCGGAATCATTTACTACGGATATACCGTTATGGACATTGATGTGTCCGAGGATGAGAAACGACAGTATCGTGTCTCCTGCGTTCTTTCGGACTGTACGACGATCGTGCTGGACTCCGATGTCGTCCTTTTTACCGGATCCTGTCGTAATCTTGCGCATATCACCCACAATCTGGATCTGCCGACCGATTTTCGCGACCCGCTGATGGATATCACGTACAAAGCGAATATGAGTCTCCTTCTGGTGATGAAAAGCCCGTTCACCGGGTGCTTTTCCCGGCCGTTCGGAGACGATTATCCGTTTCAGCGTATTATCCAGCACACCAATTTGGTGGGTGAGCGAAGATACGGGGGGCATATCCTTTATCTATCCGGTTCATTCCATACTTCGCATCCGATGTGGACGCAATCCGATGCCGATGTTTTCAAAGCTTTTTTCAAGTCTTTACAGAAGCTGAGCCCCTCGCTGGTTCGAAGCGATATCAAAACATGGCGATTGACGCGTACCCGGTATGCTTTACCCACATCCGTTCCGGAACTTCCGCTTACTTCTCCGCTTCCGGGTCTGTTTTTGAGCAGTCTTGCGATGGTCGGAGACAACGTCGTATCTTCGGAATACCGAATGGATCCGACCATCGCACTGGCCGGCGAAACCGTCAAGATGATTGAAGAATCCATTTCCGGAAGGTCTCTTCCGGGCACCGGAACGGTGATTGAACGGATCTACTGATCGCTGTGAAACAAACGGGATTTAACGCCGCGGCGATATTGCTCTGTAAACACAACATGCGCATCACAAGGAGGAAATATGGCCGCCAAAAAAACCAAGGCGAGGGTTCGCGTCGAAACAATGCCGATTGTTCTCGCAATGCTTTTGCCCATTTATGTTTTCCTGTTTTCCTTTCTATTCCTTTCAAAAAACGGGGCCGATGATGCCCTCTCATTTTTTCTTTGGTGGCTGACGCTTTTTATCTTTGGGCTGGCGGCTTTCCCGATCGCTTCGTGGCTTTTTTCCGGCTTTCGCTCCAAGGGATACGGCTTTTCGAAGGCACTCGGAATCCTTCTTGCCTCTTTCTTTCTGTGGACCTTTTGCTATCTTCGCATCATTCCGTTTTCCCGGTTATTTGTAATTCTGAGCTTGTTTTTTACGGCGGCGATATCATGGTCGATTCCTCGCCTCCGAAAAGAGGCCCTGGATAATCTTTCAAAACCGGATAATGTATATGAAATGATCGGAAGTGAAGTTTTATTTGCATCTTTTCTGCTGATTCTGTGCTTTGTCAAAGGAATATTTCCCGAAATCAACGGTGAAGAAAAATTCATGGATTTCGCTTTTCTGAACTCTCTTTTGAGGACAGAGACTTTACCCGCACCGGACCCCTGGCTTGCGGGCGAAAGCATCAATTATTATTATTACGGGCAATACATCTATGCGTTTCTTACCAAACTGAACCGGATCGTTCCGGGCACCGCGTATGTTCTTTCGATGTGTACGAGTATCGCTCTTCCCTTCTCAATGGCCTTTTCCATCGGCACCATGAGTTATGAGGGTGCGATCAAAAACGGACTGAAATCCCCTTCGTTTCTTCGCTATCCCGTCGGCCTGCTGTCCGGACTCGCCGTTGTCGTTATGGGAAACGCCCATTCCTTCTTTTATGATGAGAAAAGCATCGGGAATCGAATCCTCCCGTTTTTCGAGAAACTGGGTGCAAAAATCGGTTCGACCGATCATTTCTTCTATCCGAACTCAACCCGCTATATCGGACACAATCCCGACGTTAAAATAATCAGCGATGCCGGTGAGGTAATTCGACACGGAGACTATACGATTCACGAGTTCCCTTTTTATTCCTATCTGATCGGAGACCTGCATGCCCATGTCGTTTCGATGATGATCGTTCTTTTGATCATCGCGGTTTTGTTCGTCTTGGTCCATCGCAACCGGGCCGCGGATCGGGGCGGATCCCGGTTACTGTTTTCCGGTGACGGCTCGCGGAAGGATGCTTGGAAAGATGCAATCACGTATGAGTTTAAACGCCTTTTGGTCCCGGAAATCATTCTGACCTCCGTTCTTCTTTGCCTTTGTACGATGTGCAATTACTGGGATTTTCTGATCTATTTTGTTTTTTCATCGATGGCGCTGTTCATCTACCACTCGCTCTCCTCAAAATTCTCATTTGCGGGAAGCATCGCATTCATGATGCAGATCAGCCTGATTTTGGGTTTTTACCTTCGTTTTTCATCCCAAGCGACAGTACACGCCGCCGTTCAGGTTCCGGTTTTTATTGTATGTGCGCTCGGTGCCATCCTTCTGCCTTCGACATTGACCCGGACGGGCATGGGCATGTCGTTTCTTTTTACCTCGGCGCACATTCTCTCTCTTCCCTTCCAGTCACAATTCGAAATGATTTCCAACGCAATCGGTCTGGTTAAAATCCGAACCGCTCCGTATCAGTTTTTTATTGTCTGGTTCGTACATCTTCTGTTTGCCCTATTACTGATTATCGCGGTCATCTGTGACGGATCGCCTCTTGCTCCCAAGCGAGCCAAACGAAAACCGGAATACATTTCTTTACGGGATTCCGCTCTTTTCCGAGATCCGGTTTCCCGATTTCTGGGGACGCGCAACCGCTCCGATATCTTTATGTGCGGTGTCGCCGTCGTCGGTATTCTGATGCTTCTTGCCCCTGAAATTATCTTTGTTCGGGATATCTATCACGGGGATTACGATCGCACCAACACGATGTTCAAATTTACCTTCGCCGCGTTTATTCTGCTTTCTCTGGTTCTCGGTTACGCCCTTTTCCGAATCATGATGCACACGAAAAAGAACGGGAGTCGTTCCGGTGCTTTTATCTTTCTTTCGTTGATCCTTGCTCTTCTTCTTTTTGTTCCCGGTCACTACCCGAGCGTCTCCGTTCGGCAAAGAACCGGCGAGATCAGCATGGATCGTTATCAAGGACTCAACGGAACACACGCTCTTCGATTCCGAATGAGTCCTCATCTCCCCGACGGGCAGAACAGTATGCTCTCCTATGCACGAGCCATAGATTATCTGAATGAGAATGTCGTCGGCTCACATGTCATCTGTGAGGCGTACGGATGGAGTTATACGGACTCCTGCGTCGTGTCCGCCTACACGGGACTTCCGACGATTTTCGGCTGGTATACGCACGAATGGCTCTGGCGTTTTCAAGGAATTTGGGACGAGGAAGCCGAAGAACTCGTTCAGAACCCCCAAAAGCGCAGTCTTTGGGAGGATATCATCTGGCCGCGCCATTTGGCGGTTGATACGATCTATACCTCCGAAGATGAACACCTGGTTCGTTCCTATATCAATCAATATCAGGTCCGGTTCATCATTGTGGGAAATCAGGAGCGAGGCCGATACGAATCAATAAATGATCCGATGATTCTTAAAATGGGCGATATCGTTTTTTCGACCGACGACCTGTACATCGTCCGGGTTTCCTCCGGGTCGCAGAATTAATCTCCAACGCAGTATCGGTCACACGAAAAAATGCCGGCGTTTTGCGCCGGCATTCGTTCTCTTCCTTATGCTGATCATCAGGTAAAATCCAATTGAGTGAAACGCAGTACTCCGGGAATGCTCGTGAAGGAGTCGACCATTTCTTCCGGCACGGGTTGATCAATCGCGATAAACGACTGTGCTTTTCCGGAGCCCGGTTTTCTTCCCCAGTGCATGCTCGCAATGTTGATGTCATGCTCTCCGAGCAGAGTTGCGACCTTTCCGATGATTCCGGGGACATCCTCGTTTTGCATCGCGATAACCATCGGAGCCAGCTCGAAGTTCATCTGGTACCCGAAGAAAGTCACCAGGACCTCCGTCCCGACTCCGAACACCGTACCGTTGAGGCTCAATTCACGATCGTCCTCCGTCAGAAATTTCAAATTGACTAAATTATTGTATCTTTTAATGTGCGTCGTTTTGCTCTCAACCACTTCGATACCGCGATCCTCGACCGCCTTCCGGACATTGACAAAGCTGACTCGTTCGGACGATAGCGAGGAAAGAAAACCTTTCAGAACCGAAAGAGTGAGTACCCCGGTCTCCTGATCGGCCAGTTCGCCGCGATAACAGATCTCGATTCTCTTGACCGGTGTTTTTTCCGCCTGAAAATAGATACGCCCGAGCTTCTCGCAAAGGGATGCGTACGGCTTGAGTATCGACATGTTTCCGGAGCAGCTCGGCATATTGATTGCGGCGACCAACTCCCCCTCCAATGCTTTCGCGACCAACTCCGTGACAGCGGTTCCGACATTATGATTGGCCTCGTGCGAAGATGCGCCCAGATGGGGCGTGTAAACAAAGTTCGGTAATTCAAGAAGCGGATGCGAATACTTCTGTACCCCCGGCTCCTTGTCATAAGAAGGTTCCTTGTCAAAAACATCGATCGCAGCAGAAGCGACCTGTCCCGACTTCAGTGCCTCGTACAATGCCGTTTCGTTGACCAATCCTCCACGGGCGGCGTTTACTATGCGGACGCCCTTCTTGCACTTTGCCAATTCGGGCGCGTCAATCATGTTATATGTTTCCTTGGTCTTGGGTGTATGAAATGAAATCAAATCGGAAGCGACGAGTAATTCTTCCAGCGTCGGGCATTTTTTTGCGCCGACCCGTTCGAATTTCTCCGTCGAAATATAAGGGTCATACGCAATGACCTCCATGCCGATTCCCTTGAGTTTTCTGGCTACGATCGATCCGATACGACCCAGTCCGATAATCCCGACCGTCTTTCCTTCCAGTTCGTTTCCGATCATACGCCCGCGACGAAAATCATCTCTTCTCGATGCCTCGTTTGCGTAGCAGATGTTCCTGAAAATCGCAAACGCAAGACCGACCGCCAATTCCCCGGCCGCCATAATGTTTGCTTCAGGCGTATTAACCGCAATAATCCCCTTTTCGGTGCAAGTGGCGACATCAATATTGTCGATTCCGTTACCGGCACGACCCACCACCTTCATGTTTTTTGCTCTGGATAGCAAGTCTTTGTTGACCTTCGTGACGCTTCGCACGATCAGAGCATCATAGGGCTCGACAATATCCTCAATCTCCGCCTGAGACAGCCCCAGGCGCTCATCAACCTGCAATCCCCTGTCCAACAGGTATTGAACTGAATCCGCTGCGATTTTTTCCGTAATTAATATTTTCATTTTTTCCTCCTGTTTTCTTCTCCCGGTTCAGTCACCGTTCTTGAGCTCGGTGATTACCTCGTCTAAGTTCTTGAGCATGTTCTTCATTTCTTCTACGGTCATGTCCGCCATGTGCGCAATCCGGAATGTTATGTCCTTTAATGCGCCGTATCCGTTTGAAAGTTGGAAGCCTCTTTGTCCCATGGCCGCATTGATTTTAGAAAAATCCATGCCGAAAGTATTTTTCAAACACGTTACCGTAACGGAAAGATACGTAGGATTTGAAAACAACGCGCAGTTCTTCTTTCCCCACTCCCAAACAAGGGATGATAGGGCGAGATGTCTTTCGTATCTCGCCGCAAGGCCCTCCTTCAATATGCGATCCAGCTGATAGTCCAGAGCAAACATATGCGGAATGGAAGGAGTCGAAGGGTATTGATACGGCTTCTCCTTCACGAATTTGTACAGCTCGACATAGTCAAAATACAGACCCCGGTTCGGTATCCGCTCCGCTTTTTTTATCGCGCGGTCCGACACGGATGCAACAGACATTCCCGGAGGAAGCCCCAGACATTTCTGGGTGGACGTTATACAAACATCAATGCCCAGTTCGTCGACGGGTATGTCGTCCCCGCCCATTGAACTGACCGCATCCACACAAAGGATTACGTCCGGATAATCCGATAAAACCTCGTGAATTTCACGCATCGGATTTCTTATTCCGGTAGATGTTTCGTTTTGCGTTATCGTGATCATGTCGTATTTCCCGGTTGCGAGTGCTTGCCGAACCATTTCCGGTGTCGTCGGCTCGCCCGGATCCGAACGAAAGAGATCGGCCGGCACCGAATTCGCCGTACACATTTTGTACCAACGGTCACCGAAGGCTCCGACGGAAAAAACGGCAGCTCTTTCCTGTGTGAAACATCGCACGGCTCCCTCCATCAGACCGCTTCCGGATGAAGAGGAAAGAAGAATCGTGTTATTCGTCCGCATGACCCGCTTCAGTTTTTCGGAGATTCTTTCCTGCAGTGCGGAAATATCTTTGGTTCGATGTCCGATCATCGGAGTCGTCATTTTATCAAGAACTTCCGGCAAGACATCCACGGGGCCGGGTATGAAGAGTCTTTTGTGCATTTGTTCACCTCCAGGGTTTTCCGGAATTATCCATATGATTGTATACGGAAAGCGGTCATTTTTCCAGTCTTCGCGATTAGATCGATAAAAAAAAGGGTCCCCGTATTGTTCCGAACGCGAGGTTCGGTTGCCCGAAGGCACAACGGAGACCCCCCAGATGATCGTTTCAATCAGTCGGAGGATGTCAGCATGGAGGAGGGCGGCAACATAATCCGGTCCCCCGGTTGCGGCGTATAATCCGATTCTAATTCGTTATACGAAATAATGGTCTGAATCCGCGGGTCGGTTTCCTTCTTAATGTCGATATCATAAACCGTATAGAACAGGTCCCACCAAGTCCTGTATCCGGTCGTCGCCGAGAATTCAAAGTATCCGATCGGTTCCTTCCCCGGGATTGTCGGCTGTGTTGGGTCTGTTTCCGACGTGGAAGTGGTTGTCGTTTCGGGTTGTTGGCTCGAAGATGGCTGAGATGACTGAACCGGATCCGTTTCCTGCGGATCTCCTCCGGAGCATTGGTTTATCGCTACAGCAATTAATACGATAATCAGAATCACGCAAACGATTCCGAGAATCACCATCCACAGCGAATTTCTCTTGAAAACACGGTCCGTATCCCCGTAATCAAATCCGCGATCCTGATCAAACGGATCACCGGAACGAGGCCTTGGCTGTCCCGGTCTCGGCGGCGGCTTCGGCGGTCCTCCCGGTCTCGGTCCGCTCCCTCTCGGAGATGAATAACCGGATCCCGAATGAGGGGCGGCAGGCGGCATCCCGTAAGAGAAATCCATGCCGTCTCCGCTCGATGACTTCGGAGGATAGTCGCGACGAACATCACTGTCCTCTTCGGGCATATCAAAAGAACCCATGGAATACGAGTTTTTCGGCTCGTAACCTGTTCCGGAGAAATCCTCATCGAAATACGTCGGAGGTTGATAGCTCGGAGCGTCGTATATCGGCATTTCGGGAATGTCTCCCCCTGTCGTCCCGATCGGTTGCACCGGCTGTTCGGAATCAAACGGAATATAATATCCGTCATTTCGTGCGGCAACGCCGTCCGTCCCGTAACCGTCGTCCGCCGAAGGAATCTGGTCTTCGGAAAAATCGGTATAGACGTAATCTTCCTCCGTGTATTCCTCTTCTTCTTGGGGACCTTCGACTGCTTCATCGTCTCCAAACATCAAAGGGGTCCCCTCGTCGTTATCATCATCCGGAATGTACTGAGGAGTGTCTTTGCCGTCGAAATCAAAATTCCCCATTTCGTTCTCCGTTTCTTCGCCCGTATCATCAACGGTCGATTTGCTTTCCGTTGCAGGCGATTCATCCTCACCCGCGACGGCGGAGATGAAATCCCACGACTCTTCCTCTGCTGTTTGCTTTTTCGATTCGGTTTTATCCGTGACTTCTTTTATCTCAACCTGATCACCGACATCTTTCTCGTCCTTCGGATCCGATACCCAAACGGTCTCGGCCGAGGTTTCCGAAGAAGCGATTTCTTCCTTCTGTGCCGTCTTTACTTTCTCTTCCGTCTTCATCTCCGCGGCATCTTCAGCGGCCGGCTTTTCGTCCACGGACTTTTCGCTCTGTTCTCCCGGGGCTTCGGTCTTATCTGCCGGTTTAACCAATCCGTCTTCATCCTTTTCCGGCTCGGTCTTTTTCGGCGCTTCCCCGAACGGCTTCATCTCCTCATCGTTGATGTGAATGGAGTCCTCGGGGCCGGCAGGAGCCACCGGCTTTTCGGCCAGAGGTTCAGCCAGAGGATTCGAAGGTTCATTCCCGAAAAACAACGGCTCCGGGACATCGGGCTCCGTATCCGTTGCGGAAACGAGAACCGCATCGGGTTCGGGTGTAACCGGTACCTCATCGTCGGGAATATATGCTTCCTGCTCTTGAGCCTTTGGATTCTTCTTGCGGCCGAAGCCGAAGAACCCACCCTTTTCGGGAGCGGTAACATTTTCCACAAATGCAATCAGAAATTGCATCGGGACATTCGGCATCTTCGCAGATGCCTCGGTAATCACATTTCCGGCAGCCTCACACTGATCCTCGGCATCATACAGAATGCGGAGAAGTTCGTGCTGACCGAGAGCATCATATAATTCGCGGTTACAAGCGATAATACAGTCGTCCACCCGAAGCTGTGCGATATTGGAACACAATGCGGTGGCGGTCTTGGTCGCGCAATAATTATAGAAATGATCAACCTTCTGACATGAGGTATTGACCGGGTCGATTTTGATATCCGCGGCGGTCATCGGAAAAAGAGTATCGTCCCGATACAAAAACGTCAGGCCTTTACCGAGAGTGATTGCGAAAGCCTCGGAGTCCTTGACGATAAAGCCCGCGAAAAACGGAGAACGTGCGTTCTCCGCCTGAATCTTGAGTCTGCCGGTAACGGATACGGCCGTATTTACCATTTCTCCGATCTGGTCATCCAATGTCTTGCGCCCGCCCTTGACATCATTGAGCAATTTGCGGAGCGCCGGCTCGTACGGAGGTAAGGCATTGGAATCTGTACCCGGAATCGTTGCATGGGAGAAAACGGAGAAGAAAAAACCGCGATCCTCTTTATCCGTAGTAATATCCGCCGAACGGGTCTCCCGTTTGCTCGTGAGTCGACCGTCCATATAAAAAGCGTCCGTTAATTCATTGGATGGGAAATATCGTGCGGTTACCGTCGTGGCCAGACGAGTCATTTTTGCCATGATAAAAGCCTCCAGATACGATTCACTCTCTCAAAATATGTACAAAAGAAATGACAGCATCAATTTTTGAACCGAGTATATTATATCATATCGTCATTTGCGCGAATCGTCCATGCGTAAAAAAACTGATGAAATGTAAACATTATTTACATTTAGGTCCGTTTCTCGCTCAAGGATTCCGAACAACAAAAGCAATTCGATTCAAGATTCTTTCCGCTTCTTTACCACGCGTTCATCATCTGCTTTTTTCGGGGTCAACACCTGCTATAATTATAATGTCGGTGAATCAAAGAAGAATGGAGATTCGATGAAAGCGACCCTCTTGTTGTTTCGTTGGGAATTGCGAAGAGTTGTCACCAACTGGAGACAGGCGATGTCCGTATTTCTTGTTCCGTCGCTTGTCCTGCTCATCGCCGTCTATGCTTTCCCCTTTATTCTCAATTATCTGTCTTCCGGAACCGTCGGTCGCGGGTCCATCTATTTGGTGGATCCGGATGAGACGTTTGTCGAGCATGTCCGCAGCCGAGCCGTAATGTCCGGTGTTCGTTACGAGTCAATCGACGGAGCCGAATTCCTGGAAATGGTTCGCGTCGGAACTGCCGCGCAAGAAACCTCGAGCGGATCTGTTTTCGCCGTCTTTTCGGCGTTCCCTTTTGAAGGAGACAACGGGCAACCGAGCTTTTCGGAAGCCGTCCGTAAGTATTACTTTCGTCTGTCCGAAGGAGATCGACCCCCGGGAAGCACAGCCTTTATCTTTGTTTATTACGATGAAGGCAATACGCTTTCACAGACCAATTCGATGATCATCGAAGAAGAGGTTACCGGTCGTTTCGCCGGGCTTCTGCTTTCCGAATTCGGCAGGGGGTACTCATCGCTCGGGGGCGGCAGTGCTTTTGACAGGAATCGACTCAACCCGTATAAAACGCTGATGGACCATCGGAGTAACGCAAATCCCGCAGCCGGTCGTGTCCTCCCGGGCGTATTGATCCTGCTCACCTACTACTGCGTTTACTCGCTGTCGGCAGACACGCTCGCTGCGGATCGACAGAGAGGTTTTTTGGCCAAACTGGCCTTGACTCCCGTAGGATCGCACTCTCTTGTATTGGGAAAAGCCGGTGCGGTCATTGTGGTCGCTTCCGTTTCATCCATCATTACGTTGATTGTGTTCATATTGTCTTCGTGGGTGAATTTCTCGGATGCTCCCAATTCTCTTTTACCGTTCGGATTGATGATTTTTCCGGGGGAGCTTTTGGTCATGCTTACAGCCATTGTCACGGCGGCGATGATGATGACCGCGTTTTGTTTTTCCGTCTCCATGACCCTTTCTGAAAATCAGGACGTCATGCTGAACCTCCAGTTGCCCCTGGTTTTATTTCTCGGAGAATTCTTCGCGCATCTGTTTCGGGGCACGGAAGCACTTTGGGGAGAATATCTGATCCCCGCTCACGGAAGCTTGGTTCTCATTCGGGATGTGTTATACGGAACTTTGGACTACACGAAATTTCTTGTTGTCATTCTGATTAATCTTTCGCTGGCCATCGCCATGTTCTCGTATTCCGTAATGCGTTTCTCGCCTACGGAAGCTGCTATTTCGGAAATCAGGAGGATCCAATGATTGAGGTGAATCACGTAAGCAAACAATACCGAAGAGACATTAATGTCGTCGACGATGTGTCCTTTACCGTCGAGAAAAACCGAATCTTCGGACTCCTCGGTCCGAACGGAGCCGGAAAAACCACTCTGATGCAAATGATTTCCACCTTGCTTCGACCGTCGGCGGGAAGCATTTCCGTTTGCGGAATGGACTCCGTGCGCGATGCGCGCGCGATCCACGGTAAAATCGGTTTTCTGACCTCGGAGGTTCGCCTGGATCCGTTTTCGACTCCGGACAAGCTCTTTGATTTTTTCGGTAAGCTCTATCAGCTCGAACCGTCGCGGGTGTCCATGCGTAAGGAGGAAAGCTTTGACCGCTTCGGTATCGGTCCGTTTGCAGACAAGAAAATCGCGGAGCTTTCAACCGGGATGAAGCAAAAAATTTCCATTGCCATCAGCCTGATTCATGATCCTCCGGTCATCATCTTTGATGAACCCACCAACGGGCTGGATATCCTCACCGCTTTCCAAGTAACCGAATACCTGACCGAATTGGGAAAAAACGGTCATGCAGTCCTCTTGTCCACCCATATTTTTTCGGTAGCCGAGGCATTGTGCGATGAGATCGCGGTGATGATCGACGGAAAAATCGTTGCCGAAGGAGACATCGCCGGAATCATCTCGGGAACCGGAGAGCGCAGCTTCGAAAAGTCATTTCTCAGCCTCTATAAGAAGCACCACCGGGAGTAAGACATGAACGGAATCGTTTGGACCATCGCAAAGAAAAACCTTTCGAAAAGCTCGCACCTGAAGTCAAAGGTGTCGATGCTTACGGTCTTTGCCGGCTTTTTTTTCGTCCTGTCGGCGATCCTTTTCCTTTCGAGCTTCATGGGCGATTTTCAACCGGATCCAACCGCTCCGCCTTTTATTTCTTCCGTTTCGGGATGCGTAGTTGCCAACGCTCCCGAGTCTTTTCGCGATTTTCTTTCCGATTCCCATGGTGAGGACACACCATCATTTTCGTTCGTTCAAACCGACTCCTATTATGACTTTGTCGGAATAAACCGCCTGCTTCGAGAACACTCGGCATACATGGCTCTGGTTTTCCCGGACGAATTTGATGATCGCCTCTTTTTAAGCGATCCCGAAATGCGGCCTCAAATTCTTTCCTATTACAGGACCGAGACCTTTGATTTCAAAGAGGCGCACGATCCGATGTCGGAGCAAATTCTTGACGATTACGAAGCCTATCTTACGGAGCGTTACGGTTATATCTCTTCTTCCGGACTCCCATTCCATTTTGGGCAAAACGGGAGTATGCTCTCCAGTCTGTCTTCCATGGCAGGCGGTGCGAAAGCATATGTCGCGAAGATGATCCTTCCGCTCATCTTGTTTGTGGCCGCACTCTTCATTTCCATGGAATCCGGGGTCGCGGCAATCGCGGGCGAAAAAGAAAACGGGACATTCTCCGCCCTGCTTCTAACCCCGGTTTCAAAGACTCAAATCGTGATGGGGAACATACTCGGTATTTTCATCAAAACAGCAATGCCCTGTCTCGGCATTGTGCTCCTTTCCGTCATCGGATTGGGGCAAATCGGACATCCTTTCGTCCTTCTCTCCTCGACGCTTCTGATTTCGTCTTTGATCCTTTTTCTGTCCGCCCTGATTGTCGTCGTATCGATTTTAAATAAAACGGTACTGGCGGCACAGACGACATTTCTTCCCGTTTTCCTGATTATGCTTGTCGTCTGCGTCATCTCCATGAATGAAATATCCGGAACCGAATCAATGAACTTCATGCTTCCGTTTCTCGGACACTTTCTCGGTTTGGGTGCGGCTTTTATGGGTGAATACTCCGCAGCGTACCTTTTGATTATTTCGACGGAATGCCTGATTATGACTGCGGTTTTATTCTTTGTATCGGTTCGTCTTTTGCACACGGAGCGCTTCACAACCACTTTGGACGCGACCACCGACTATAAAGAGCTCCGGGAGCGCGCTCGCCTCTCGGATCCGGATAAAAACTATATTGCCTATCCGAAAGCACTTATTTTCGGGTATCACGCGACGCGTTTGAAGAGCTCGATGCGATTGATCTCCTATCATTTTTCATTCCCTTTTTTACTTCTCGCCATCATCCAGCCACTGGCTCTTCTGATACCGGCCGGCCTTTTCCTGCGCAGCGAGGAATCCGTCGTATTCATAGAAAAGGTAGCCGCGATGACAAAGCGATTGGAAATCGCTTCCGTCGTTCAGACCTCCTTCGATTTGTTCGGACTGTTAATGCAGGAAAAAGCCTTCATTCTCGGAATGACCGCCGGATATTTTCTTATTGTTCTGATCTATATTTTCGTGGTAAAGGGAATCGAAAAGAATTCGCTTTCGACAATCGGACTCCCGCTCCGGGGTGCCGGTGGACTCCGAAAGGCCGTGTTGTCGTATTTGCGCGGATTTCTGATCGGTATGGTCATGATCTCCGGAGTTTACGCCATTTTGCTCTTTGCCGGTCAAATCAAAATGGAGGGCTTTGCGCTTTCATCGTCCTCGTTGCCGCTGTTTTTCTCTTATATTCTGATGTGGATCCCGCAGGGAGCATCCGAAGAAATCATGATGCGCGGATACATGATGCCCCGACTTGCGGTTCGTTTCGGCAAAGCGGGCGGAATCGGTCTGACATCCCTTCTTTTCGGGCTTCTTCATGCGGGAAATATCGGTTTCACACCACTTGCATTGATCAATCTGATCTTAATCGCAGCATTCTTCGCATTGCTCAGCTGGCACACGGGGGAGATTTTCACCGTCTGTGCCGCGCACAGCGCTTGGAATTTCGCGCAAGGGAATGTATTCGGACTGAGTGTCAGCGGAGGAGCGGCGCCGGCGGCAATTCTTTCTTCCCGATATTCCGACGATGCAATCTCTTTGATTACGGGGGGGAATTTCGGACCCGAGGGAGGACTGGCCGTCACAGTGATTGCCGTGGCGGCAATCATTTGGATTTTGCTCCTTGGAAAGCACTCCGGAAAGCCCCGGAAAACGTAGGATTAAATCAGGCGTTGTCTGCCGCTCTTTTTTCGAGTTCTTGCTTTTCTAAAACGACATAGTCGATTTTTCCGACCAATGTTTTGGGAAGATCCTTTCTGAATTCGATTTCGACCGGACACGCGTACGCGATCAGCTTGTTACCGCACGTATCCATAATCCGATCCCTCAGTCCATCCAATCCCGAGCTCAGCGCTTCCGGGTCCGGGACGACAAACGCTTTCACGGCATGAATTCTGTAGTCATCCGGGATCGCGATTGCACATGCCGATGCCACGCCCGGAATACTTTCGATCACCGATTCGATTTGCGACGGAAACACGGGAACCCCGGAAACCTTAATAATTCGCTTCAATCGTTGCGTAAAATAGAAGTATCCTTCTTTGTCCATATACCCGAAATCTCCGGTATGCACCCAGGGAATATCATCCTCGTGAACATGAATTGCCTCATTCGTTTCGGCTTCATCATCCAGATAACCCAACATAACCGTCGGTCCGCTCACGCAAATCTCACCCTGTCCTCCGGGAGAAAGCTCCTGATGCGTTCCGACGTGAACCACCTTCATTCCCAACCCGGGAAGCGGAAGACCGATGGATCCCTCCCGGCTCTGAAATTCGGGATTAACGCAACAGACCGTTACGGTTTCCGTAAGTCCGTACCCTTCCCGAAGCGAAATCTGTGCGCCGCGCTCCCGAATAAAGGATTCAAAGCGTTTCTTCAGGTCCGCAGATAGATTGTCACCCCCGCAAAAGCATGCTTTAAGAAACGGAAGACGAGATTTTTTCAGGATTTTACTTTTCATCATACCCTCAAAAAGCGTCGGGACCGCCGCGATGAACGAGGGTTTTTCGCGCAGAATTACCTTCGCGAGCGAGTCGGGCGTAAACATCGGAATTAATATCGTCGCTATCCCGTTGCAAATCATTGTATGCATACACATACAGAGCCCGAAACCGTGAAAAAGCGGAAGGATCGCCGCCATGGACAGCCCGTCCGGCAGTTTTCCGGTAACAAACGGATCCTCGATATTCACGATTTGCGGGCCGGTCACCGCAAGATAATTCATATTGTGCGAAGAAAGTACGATGGTCTTCGGATTCCCCGTCGTTCCTCCGCTGTGAAGATAAACAGCCGGATCATGCGGGCCCATTCCCGCCGGATTCACGGCATCCTCATTCTTTGTTTCGGTTTCTTTCGGGGCATCAAAAAACGACAACCACGAAACATAACGTTCTCCCTGCGGGGTCGGGGGGATTTTGTGACCCTTCGATATCCAAAAACCAGCCTTCTTTATCGGAGATAAGTAGTCGCCGATTTGACATACGATGATTTTCTCCACGCCGATCTTGTCCATCACATCCAGAGAGCGAAACATAAAAGCGTTCAGAATGAATATATATCGACTCCGTGTGGACGTCATGAATTCGGCCAATTCATCCGGCGGGGTTTTGGGGTGAACCATATTGACGACAATCCCGAGCTGATTCGCCGCATAAAAGGCGATGACGGCGTGAGGAATATTCGGAAGACATATGGTTAAAACATCACCTTTTCTCATCCCCAGATGAAGCAGTCGATCCGCAACCGTTCGGACCCGGTCCATCAGTTGCGTAAACGAGATGACCGTTCCTTCGAAAACGAGTGCGGTGCGGTTCGGAAAAACCTTTGCGGTTCGAACCAGCATCTCAATCATTGTTCGCTCGGGACACTGAATCGTCTCTTTCATTAAGGGATCATAATGTTTCAGCCAAGGTTTACGCATGGTTTTATCCTCTTTCGTGCCGGGTGAAAGCGGTCAATTATCTTTATTGTATTTCAAGATGACAGAAAAGGAAACGTCAAAATCATTCTCGTTCTTTTGTCGATATCCGTTTATTCCGATTCGTGTGGTCGTGATATACTGATGAATGTCCGGATTCCTTTGGAGCCGATGAATATTTGTTTTTCGATCGGAGGCAGAAGTTGGCCAAAAGTAAAACCTTATTTGTCTGCGGTTCCTGCGGCTATGAGGCGCAAGGCTGGATGGGACGCTGCCCTTCCTGCAAAGAGTGGAATACTCTGGTAGAGGAAAAGATCCATCCGACGGGAGATAAGGCCGGAAAACCGTCCGCTCACTTGAACTGGTCGGGAGATTCGGGTGTCCGATCACTTTCGGAGGTTTCTTCTGATCATCAGATTCGTTTTTCCTCCGGAATCGGCGAATTCGATCGTGTTCTCGGCGGAGGCTTTGTCAGCGGCGCGCTGGTTCTGGTCGGCGGAGAACCCGGAATCGGAAAATCGACGCTTCTGCTTCAGATATGCGATCGCGTTCACCGCGACGGCAAAATACTTTATGTGTCCGGAGAAGAGTCTCAAACGCAAATTCGCATGCGGGCCGAGCGTCTCGACATCCGTACCCCTTCCATATTGTTAAGTTCGCTCACTTCATTCGAGGATATTTCCTTGATTATCCGGGAACATGAGCCCTCCCTATGTGTAATTGACTCCATTCAGACCTTGTATTCCGAGGAACTGAGCTCCGCTCCCGGAAGTGTAAGCCAGGCCAGAGAGGTCACGGCAGGACTCCTCCGGATCGCGAAAAGCATGATGATACCCATTGTGATCGTCGGCCATGTGACCAAGGACGGAGCATTGGCGGGACCCAAGGTATTGGAACACATGGTGGATACGGTCATCTACTTTGAGGGGGAAGAATCCGGTGCGTATCGAATGATTCGAGCCGTAAAGAATCGCTTCGGAGCGACCGGCGAGCTCGCATTTTTTGAAATGACCGATAAGGGACTGACAGAGATTGACGACGCTTCTTCACTGCTTTTATCCGGTCGCCCGATAAACGCACCCGGCTCGGTCATTACCGCAACGATTGAAGGAAGCCGCTCGGTCTTCGTGGAAATTCAGGCGCTTCTGTCTCCGACATCGTTCTCCGTACCTCAGCGAATGGCTCAGGGCTTGGATCGCGTTCGACTCGGGATGCTGTTGGCAATCTTGGAGAAGAAATTTTCCCTGGGGCTAATGAATACGGATGCATATGTCAATGTCGTCGGCGGGCTCAGAATCGATGAACGCTCTTCCGATCTTGCCGTTTTGACCGCCGTTTACTCTGCATTCCGGGACATACCGATCCGCTCGGATACACTCGTTTTCGGGGAGGTCGGACTGACCGGAGAAATACGTCCGGTCAATTTTTTAGAAAAAAGGATTATCGAATCAAGATCACTCGGCTTTCAATACTGCGTTCTTCCGAGCGCAAATAAACAGATAATTGAGAAGATATCAAAAAAAATCTCATCAAATACTCGTGATAAATCCGCGGAAAATGCTATAATTGCCTTACCGGAGTTTATTTTCGTGGATTCTTTATCCGAAGCGATCGACGTTCTATTTTCTTCGGATCGATAAAGGCAAAGAGAGGTACCCTATGAGAATTTCAGCTTTTCGATCGGGAAAAGACGAAATCAATCGTCTTTTTGTGATTATTCCCGCCGCCGGGAACGGGACCCGTATGAGCAACTCGGAAAACAAACTGTTTATGGACCTCGTAGGTTCACCCGTAATTGAAAGGACCTTAGGAGCCTTTCATACATTTCTTAATCGAATGAATAAAAAGACAAATTTTTCGATGCAAACCGTCGTTGTTACTTCGGAAGAGAATATCTTTAAAATCCGACGTATTTGCGAGAAAAACAATTTCTCTTTTGTTAAGGATATCGTTCCGGGCGGCGAATCGCGACAGGATTCGGTGTGGAACGGCATTGTCGCCTTATCCTCTCTGCCTTTTCCGCCCGGCGAGGAAGATGTTGTTTTTATCCATGACGGAGCACGGTGCCTCATTGATCAGGGAACTCTTGATCGTTGCTTTAAGGCTTCGACCATGTATGAAGTCTGCGCCGCGTCCGTACCGGTAAAGAGTACAATCAAGCAGACGGACAAATCGGATTCCGGTTCCGTGCTTTCTACTCCGGACCGCGAAACCTTACAGGAAATCCAAACCCCGCAGGTTTTCCGTTACAGCATTTTGGTGGAAGCGTATTCCTCGGCGATGCGAAGGGGAAGAATTGCGACGGACGACACGTCATTGGCAGAGGCCATCGGTGCGAACGTTCGTCTGGTGGAAGGATCCTATTCCAACATCAAGATTACGACACCGGAAGATTTCGCAATCGCGGAATCCTTCCTGAAGTCCTCCGAAGAAAGCTCGAGCCCGCCCGATAATCAATCCGTCAACTCTCCCTTTGAGCCTGTCGAACCGTAATCGAACAGGTCACCATAATCCCTTCGCCTCTGCCGAACGCCGTCAGTTCTTCTCCCGAAGTTGCGGTTAATCCGACAGAGGTAACGGGCACACAAAGCAACTTGGAAACACCGAGCCGAATATCGTCAATGTGCGATTCGAGCCTCGGTGTTTTACATTCCACAGATATGGAAGCATGGATGATTTGTCGCTCTCCGAGATTTGTTATTGCCGCCTTCAGGTATTCCGCACTGTCCTTTGTCCCTTCGGAAAGGCACATTTGATCCGCCCTTTTCCCGAGAATATTCACGCCCGTAATCCCGGATACCGCGTTGGTCAAAGCATGGAGTATCACGTCTCCGTCGCTGTTCGCGTCAATCCGGGGAGAATCCGGGATCCATACTCCTCCGAGTTTTTGTCCGCGAATGATATCCGTCGATCCATCTTCCCGTTTCGATGAATGTATGAATCGATGGCTGTCCTGACCGATTGCGTTTATATATTCGTAACCCATATTTCAAATCCCCTTCCGGCTTTTCTTTCCAAAAAACACTCGTATACCGACTCCGAACATTACCTCATCCCATCCTCGATCCAGCGGCTTAACTCTTCCGGTGACCAGCTCCCTCTGCTCATGCTTCCGAAACGGTCGTGCAACGATCCGCTTTTCAAAATCACGAACTCCGGAACCCCTTCTACGGAATAGTGGCGTACAATATTCGCTTCCTTTGTAACGTTGACCGAAATCACGATCAACTCGTCATGATAATCCTCAGCAATTTGTTCGACCTGTGCCGTCGTTCCCGCGTTGTCTCCGAGTCGGGGCGAAAAAAAGAAAACCAGAACGGGCAATGGCGCATGCGTCACATATCCCGTGAAATCCAAAACCTCACGGTAAAGAATGCCGTAACCCTCACCGTCAAAATCTTCATACACCATCGCACTGATTGAAGAATCGTATGAGTAATCACCAAGATACGAACGGTAATCATCGGGGTCGGGTTTTTTTTCGGAGCAGGAAGAAGCAAGAAGCAGTCCCGATACAATCAGGATCACAAGAAAGGCAAATCGTTTATGATCTCTTTGTTTCCGGCCGATCATTCGCTCCATTCCTCTTCCCGGTTCATCCTCTTGTTTTTTTCAAAGGAGCGGCTCGCCCCCGAGGCATCGCTTTGACCGGACGAACGTATTGCTCTCATGATGTGATATCCGCTGTCTTTATAAATCACCTCACACGAACCGAAAAGCTCTTGAAGTTTTTTATACGCGGATGGGGCCCCCTGTTTTTTTTGCAGAACCGTATACAATCGCCCACCCTCTTTCAGATGAGAATATGAGTCGTCGAAAAAGGAAAAAACCGTTTTTTTCCCGGCTCGCACAGGCGGGTTCGTAAGAATCACATCAAAATCACCTTCAATCGAAGAAAACCCGTCCGACACGATGACCGAGACGAACTCGCAACGGTTGAGCTTCATATTCTCTCGACTGAGCGCGACGGCACGCTCGTTGATATCCGTCATCACGACCTCCATCGCTGGAAATACCCGCTTCATCGCAATGCCGACGACCCCGTAGCCACATCCGAGATCCAGGAGCCGACCGCGTCCGATTCCCCGGGCAAGCAATTCCGTGATTGCGGATTCCAGCATCAGCCTGGTCCCGAAATCGACATGTCGTTTTGAAAAAACCTGTGTATCGGTCATGAAGCGAAAATCGATCCCGCGAATTCGCGTTTCGATTCGACTTTTTTCCGATGGTGTCTCCGGCTTCGCCGAAAAATAGTGCGTCATTTTTTTCCTGTGCCTTCCCGGTACTTCCCGACTCCCGATTTACGTAACAACAGTAGAAGCGGGAATCCGATCAGATAGATCACCACAGCCTGACTGAGTGCAATGTACCCGATGTTCATAAGAATCACTGTTCCGAGAACCGGTCCTGTGGTCAGAAGGAAGGTAAGATATGTTCCGACAATCAGGGCATTCAGAATTACCGGCGGTAAAAGAGCAATCCAGTCCTTCGCGATTCCGGTCACCCTTTTCATCGATACAAAAATCCATCTCGTGGAAACAGCCGCAAGGAGCGTCGCAAGCGATCCGAAAATAATATCGATCGGACCCAGATTATTGGGGTTCAGTAAATTCGACAAAAAACACCCGATGGTCAGTCCCGGAATTGCCGCGGGCATCAATATCGGAAGAACGGTCATACACTCGGCCAAGCGGAACTGGACCGGTCCGAAGGCAATTTGCGCGAACGGCAATGTCAGAATGACATAGATCGCGGCGATCGCGGCGGAAGTTACAATATAAAGTGTTTTTCTGTATCGCTTTTCATGATGACCGGGCATGATAAAGGCTCCTTTTTTATTTACATATTCAATCCGATTCGGACCGTTTCGATTGTTGACGGACTCGAAAAGCATTTTACTTCTCTCACATTCTATACCAGTTCCTCCCGAATATGAAACTGATTTTGCAACATAAGGAAGAATACGGATATACGGATTGATTCCACGTCAATAGGTTCCGAGAACATGATATAATCGAAAGGTGGTTTTCCCACAGATCATTTTACGCCGCTACTCATTCAATAAATTGCGAGAAAGGCGATTAATTATGTCCGATAAAAAGACTCTGTCCCCTCTTAAACGAAAATGGATAAAAAGAATCATCGTTATTTCGATTCTTCTTATCATTTTTGTGGCAGGCTATCTCTCATGGAATTTCTCCCGCAAACTGAAGGCCGAGCAATTACTTCTCAAAGACACAACGACCGTCATTACCGGCGATATCTCCACGACCGTACAAGCCGGCGGAACCATTACGTATGCGGACTCCATTCTACTTGATGCCCCGGCAAACGGAACGGTTGAGGAAATATTCATCGAAAGCGGCGATTTTTTGAAAAAGGGCGATGATATCCTAAGCATCCGAAACGATCGGATCGACGATGAAATTCTCGCTCTTGAAAACGAGATTCAATCTCTGGATATGAGTATCATAAGTGAATCCTCCAGGAAAACATCCTCGGTTTACTCGCCGGTTTCCGGAAAGATCAAGGGAATATTCGTTCAAAAAGGGGATGATCTGTCCGCCGTTTCATCAACACTCGACGGTATCCTGCTGATTTCTGTCGATGACCGCATGGTTGTCCATATCCCCGTTGTCACTTCCGTTTCCGTTAACGACAAAGTCACCGTGCATATCGGTAACAAAACCGCGGAAGGAACGGTCGTCACAATCGGTTCGGAAGAAATCGAGATCACCTTTGATGACCACTCATATGCAATCGGAGAAACCGCAACGGTCTATGTTTCCGGCGGAAACGAGCTCGGGAAAGGCCCCGTCGAGGTGCATACCCCCTACTACGTCATCTCGAAAACAGGGATCGTTTCTTCCGTGCCGGTATCGATCGATCAGAAAGTTTCCATGGGAACAACATTGCTCCGCCTTAAGGAGGCCGTTCATTCTCAGCGTTATCTGGATTTACTGAACACCCGTCAGGACCTGGTTGATAAACTCTCCCGCAAAAGAGCGGAGCCCGAACTTTGGGTATTATCCGCTCCGGAAGACGGTATCATCACGGAAATCCTCGCCGTATCCGGTTCGGAAACCTTGGAAGACCAGATTGTCGCCACGATGTCTATCGCTTCCGATCTGGAACTGATAATTCATGTGGACGAGCTCAACATCCCTGATATTTCAATCGGACTTGCGTGCAAAATTTACTATATGGCTCTGGAAGGAAAAACATATTCCGGAACGGTCGTTCGGATTTCGCAATCCGTTTCGGGAGCGGACGGGTTTTCGAGATATCCGGTCAACGTCAAGCTAAACGAAACCGATGAAATCAAGGCAGGTATGAGTGCACGTGTGGAGATACTGACCGCCGAGCGATCGGGAACCCTGCTGATCCCTTCGGAAGCGATACAGATTATTGACGGGAAAAGATATGTTCTCGTCACGGAATCGGCGGATGAAAAAGGAAAAACCCCGGATCCGGGAAGAGAAGTAGAGATTACCGTAGGGCTGAGCAACGGCTTGATGACCGAGGTACTGTCCGGTCTTAAGGAAGGTGACATCATCATTATCCCTTCGGAGGAAGAGAGTTTCGGCCGTTTCTTCTTCGAATAAGAACCGTTAATTACCAACTATCTGATAAACGAGGATATCTATGATCCGACTTGAAAATGTATGCAAAACCTATCGTTTGGGCGGAGAAGTTGTCCGCGCGGTTGATCATGTTTCACTTCTCATCGAAGAACATGAGTATATCGCCGTGGTTGGGGCGTCCGGAAGCGGCAAGTCCACCCTGATGAATATCATCGGGTGTCTGGACACCGCGGATGAGGGCTCCTATTTTCTCCGGGGAAAAGAAGTATCCGATTATACCGATCGCCAAATGGCAACGCTTCGTAATCGGGAAATCGGATTTGTTTTTCAGCAGTTCAATCTGATCTCCAAACTGACAGCGTACGAAAACGTCGAGCTCCCGTTAATCTACCAGGGAATCGGGTTCTCCAAACGTCGCGAAATGACGATGGCGGCATTGGAGCGCGTCGGTCTGACGGACCGCATGCACCACCGCCCCAATCAATTATCTGGCGGTCAGCAACAACGTGTCGCAATCGCCCGTGCCCTTTCGGGCAAGCCCTCCCTGATTCTCGCGGATGAGCCGACCGGAAACCTTGATTCGAGGACAAGCGAAGAGATCATGCGGCTTTTTGACGAGCTTCATCACTCCGGGAATACAATACTTCTCATCACGCACAACACCGAAATCGCAACGACAACATCCAGAAGCGTGCTTCTGGTCGACGGAAGAATCGTGTCCGATACCGCTTCCGAAAAAATCGGTTCTTCGGTGACCCGGGAGGGCGAAAAATGAAATTAACGCAAGCGATAAAAATGGCTTTTGCGGCAATCGCCGGAAATAAGTTACGCACCTTCCTGACTATGCTTGGAATCATCATCGGTGTGCTTTCCGTCACACTCCTGATCAGTATCGTCCAAGGGGCAACCGGAGCCATGACCGAAGAAATCGAGAATATCGGCGGAAACAAAATCATCGTTAGCATTTACCGTTCCTCCGATGTGTATATATCCGCAAATGATCTGAAATCGCTCGAAAATGAGGAAAGCATCGCGCTGGTCGCTCCCGAGTATACCATCGGGCAAAAAAAAGCGACCGCTCAGGGGAACGCATTTGATGCGGACGTTATATCCGTTACGAATAACAGTATGAAGGTCAGCAATCTGGAAATCCTCTCCGGCAGATTCATTTCCGAGAATGATAATACGTCCCGTCTTTATGTGGCGGTCATCGGAAGCAAGGTTGCTGAGGGACTTTTCGGGCACTCAAATGTTGTCGGATACTCTTTTGACATGTATGGGAGATCCTTTGAAATCATCGGGGTCTTACTCGAAAAGGGCGAGTTTTCAATGGACTCCAAGGACAACACGATTTACATTCCTCTTTCTGTCGGGATGCGGTTGAACGGACAAAATTCCGTTAACGAGTTCGGTGTAAAATCCGATTCGATGCACAGTGCAGAGGAAGCGATGGCTGCAATCAACCGTTTCCTGAGCGCTCGGGTCAAACCGTTTACTTATCCCGACGGTGAAACCGATGCGGGCTTCTTTATCTTTAATATGGGTGATATTTTATCCGCGTTTAATCAAATAGAATCCATTATGTCGATGGTACTTGGAGGAATTGCAAGCATTTCGCTTTTGGTCGGCGGCATCGGAATTATGAATATCATGCTGGTCTCGGTCACTGAGCGGACCCGCGAAATCGGCATACGAAAGGCGATCGGAGCCCAACATACGGATATCATGGTTCAGTTTCTGGTGGAAGCGATGAGCATATCTCTGACCGGAGGACTGATCGGCATGTTGCTCGCTTCTCTTCTGCTCGGCATAATCGGGGATATCATACAGCTCAAACTGAGTTTATCGCTGTCTGTCGCAGCTCTCGCAATCATCTTTTCCATCACCATCGGAATGGTTTTCGGGATTTATCCCGCAAATAAGGCCGCAAAGCTACGTCCGATCGACGCATTACGATACGAGTAGACGCCTTATAAAATCAACATCCACGGGACAAAACTCTTATTCTGTCGGCTTATCCGGATCAATCCACGCAAACCCCGTGAACTTAATTGATGATATCACCTTCCAACCGATCTCCATTTTGAAGCCATTTGATATTCTTCGTCCCCCGGACGCGGTCGGAAACGGGCCCCCGCACCGCAGGTCCGTAGGTTTTTTCGGAAGTAATGGAGCGAAATCTCACCTTTGGTTCGATTTGCGCTCGGGGCACCTCAGGTAGGACTCGAACCTACGGCTCACAGTATCGTCGAATCCCTCGATTCGCTTCGCGATTCTCCCACTGTCTCGCGCCCTTTTTCCTCCCTGCCTCGTCCCCCGGACGCGGTCGGAAACGGGCCCCCGCACCGCAGGTCCGTAGGTTTTTTCGGAAGTAATGGAGCGAAATCTCACCTTTGGTTCGATTTGCGCTCGGGGCACCTCAGGTAGGACTCGAACCTACGGCTCACAGTATCGTCGAATCCCTCGCTGTCGCTTCGCGATTCTCCCACTGTCTCGCGCCCTTTTTCCTCCCTGCCTCGTCCCCCGGACGCGGTCGGAAACGGGCCCCCGCACCGCAGGTCCGTAGGTTCGTTTGCCGAATAAATAAAGAAACAAGCCCGCCCTAAAGGGCAGGCTTGCTTCTTTGGCTCCTCAAGTAGGACTCGAACCTACGGCCCTGCGGTTAACAGCCGCATGCTCTACCAACTGAGCTATTGAGGAATATAATCCGGCAGCGATCTATCTTCCCGGGCTGTTACCGGCCAAGTATTGTCGACACGGGAGAGCTTAACTTCTGTGTTCGGGATGGGAACAGGTGTGGCCTCTCCGTTATAGCCACCGGAACGGTT
>Ga0209723_1000345_pt1 | contig 89616 bp, 86 predicted proteins | sample BiotimSIPDNA_2_FD_185750 | JGI IMG/M metagenome (GOLD analysis project Ga0209723, IMG submission 185750) | Anaerobic biogas reactor microbial communites from Washington, USA - Biogas_R2 time_0 SIP DNA (SPAdes) (version 2) | ecosystem: Engineered > Bioreactor > Anaerobic > Unclassified | place... | reverse complement strand
GTTTCATACGTGTAAAATTTTCTTCACTCTGTAACCGCTTCAAACTTACATGGATTAAACTATCAGTGCCTTTTGTAAGTTTCTATTACTCATGTATGTTTCATCCTGTTTCAATTCTTCTGATGGAACAAGTCATCAGATCAGATGACTAAAGTACTTAATTTTTTCTTACCATTGCCTCAATCATATAACTCACATTATTTGTTATTTTTATGCAGTATTATAAAGAATGAGAGTCCCTGGTATTTTATATATATTTTTCTTCCTGCTGTTTTCTTTACCGGTATCAGGTCAGTATTATGAAACAGGACAGGATCCTGCTTCATTAAAATGGCTCCAGATAAAAACAGACAGATTCAGGTTGATATATCCTGAGACTTATGGAATAAACGGTATTGAATTTGCCCGGTCACTGGATAAAGCTTATAATGATCTGACCCGTATTTTCCCGGAGAAGAAATTCCGTATACCTGTAATTATTCACAACCATACAACACAGTCGAACGGATATGTTGCCTGGGCTCCAAAGCGGATGGAGATATACCCCACTCCTGAACAAAACACCATTCCTCTTGACAATAACAGGCAACTTGCCTTGCATGAACTTACCCATGTCATGCAGATGGAAGCCCTTAATACCGGATTCTCGAAAGCAATGTCATTATTTTTCGGGCAACAGTTTCCCGGAGCTATGGCAGCTTTTCTTCCTCTATGGTATCTTGAGGGAGATGCTGTTTTTGCCGAATCAGCTCTCACTGAATCGGGGCGAGGACGAAGTGCTTCCTTCCAGAAACAACTCAAGGCTATTTCGGTGGAAAACAACAGCATGTACAAATATGACAAACTGGTAAATGGCTCTTTCAGACATTATGTTCCCGATTATTATCAGACAGGCTCGCAGGCAGTGACTCTGGCTCATCTTAAATACGGCTTATCTACCTGGAATAAAGTACTTAAGACAACAGCCAATCTTCCTTTTCTTATTGATCCTGTAAATATCAGCCTGTTAAGGAATACCGGACAGACAAAAAAGAAACTTTTTGAAGAAACCTTTGACACTCTCCGGCTGTTATGGAACGAAGAAATAAGAAGCTCGGGAGCACAACCTTTCGAAGCCCTGAATGTCAGGACAAAGAATCAGTATATCAGTTATTTTTCTCCGGTTTTTATCTCCGATACTACCATAGCAGCCATCAGAACCTCTATGGCTGATCCTCCTCGTTTCGTTCTGATCAATACTTCCGACCGGTCAGAAAAAAAAATACATGTCCCAGGTAACATCTACCCCTTGTTTATTTCGTCTGCAAAATCACTGCTTGTATGGGTTGAGACACAGTTTGACCCCAGATGGGACAACAGGAATTATTCTGTAATAAAGATAATGGATGTGCGTGACGGATCGGTACAACAATTAACATGGAAGTCCAGGTACATGGCAGCTTCCCTTTCACCTGATGGCAGGACAATAGCTGCTGTTGAAAACAGTGCCGGCAACATTACAAAACTTGTTTTTATTGATGTCCAGAGCAGTAAAATAACAGGCACTTTCACCACGCCCGATAATATGCATCTTCAACGTCCCCAATGGTCAGACGATGGTTCAGAGATCACTTTTATTTCTCTTACAAAGGAAGGAGAAGGGATATGTTCATTCAGTGTCTCACGGCAGAGATGGGAAAACCTCATTGATAATAGCCCGACTGATTATCAGTCGTCATTTCTTCGAAATGATTCATTGTTTTTTGTAAGTTCGGCATCCGGTACAGAGAATATCTATGTTCAATCACCTGACGGGAAAGTTTCAGGTATCACAAATTCACAGTTCGGAGCTATTGATCCTTTTGTTCATAAAGGAAGAATACTATTTTGTGATTATACTGCTTCAGGTAATAATATTTGTTCTGTAAGTATGGATAATACCTATCCCTGGGATACTATAGTTAACAAGGGCTCAGCATCTCTTGTAACAAAGGTCAGTATACCCGAAAAGAATAATGTCACCGGGCATTCTGAAAAAATATACACTCCCCGGCCATACCATAAATGGCAGCATCTCTTCGGATTCCACAGCTGGATGCCTTTCTATGCCGATATAGAAGAAGTAAAAGCTGACCCGGCTTCAATCAGACCAGGATTTACTTTATTCAGCCAAAATCATTTAAGTACTTTAATAAGCTCTCTGGGATATGAATACACTGACGGAAGACATAAATTTCATTCCCGGATAAAATGGCAGGGATGGTATCCTGTGTTAGAATCAGGTATCCATTATGGTCATGAAAATAATGTCTTCAGAACACAATCGGGAGAAGATCTTGCTGATCCCATCAGTATAAATCCCGGTCTGGTCTTTTCAAATACCCTGTCTGTTCCTCTTACTTTTTCAACAGGCCGCTTTTATCAGTATTTACGCCCTTCACTATCTGCTAATTACCAGAACAGATATATATTATATGTCAAAGATGATACTGTGTATGATTACGGTCAGACTGAAATAGCGGCCAGATTTTATTTTGCCAATTACCATAGATCTTCTGTCCGCGACATCTACCCCAGAATAGCTCATATTTTTGACTTCAATTATTCTTTTTTCCCTTTCGACAGAGATATTTACGGTTCTTCCTTAACACTCCGGACAGCTCTTTATTTTCCCGGTATACTTAAAAACAACGGAATAAGACTTGGTTATGAAGCTGATAAACAGTATGTGGAACAGGTTACAATGTGGAACAGGATTAATTTACCCCGCGGGTACAAGGATCAGGTATCAGAAGAACTTCATGTCTTGTCGGCCGATTATGTTATGCCTCTTGTTTACCCCGATATTAACCTTCTCAGTTTATTCTATCTTACCAGGATACGAACAGGTTTCTTTTACGATCATGCCATTGGAAAAGGCAACTATTATTTCAGGAGAAATGAAATGGGTTCACTTGTAGTCAGCGACTATCGTGAATCCCGCGAAACATTTAATTCCCTGGGCATTGAGCTGATGGCAGATTTTTATGTTCTGCGCCTGCCTTATATGATTTCTGCAGGTATACGCTCATCGTGGAAACAGGATGAAAGATCTCCTGTTATTGAATTTCTTTTCAATATGGATATTTTTGGGATGAATATCGGAAGATCCCGTTTATAAAAATATCTCAGATATCAACTGAATGTGCCGTAGTTTTTATCAGATCCCAGGCTTTTGAGACATGATCTAAAGTGACATTTGTTTGTCCGGTTACCATTCTGAGAGTATATTTTCCGTTAAGCACTGTATGTGACAAGTAAATTTTCCCGCTATCGTTCAATAAATGGTTGAGTTTTTCATTTATGGTGTTAAGTTTTTTCTCATCAAGTCCTGACGGAATATATCTGAAGCAGACAACATTTATCACTACGGGAGCCAGAATTTCAAAATCAGGTTCTTTCCGTATCATTTTCTCGAGTTCCGAAGCATATCTGATATGGTTTCTTATCTTATTCTGAAGTTCTTCAGTTCCGTACGATCTGATCACACTCCACAGTTTAAGTGCTCTGAACCTTCTGCCCAGAGGTATTCCCCAGTCGCGATAGTCATTTACCTCACCTCTGGTCCTCGTCTTAAGATATTCAGGCAATATTTCGAATGTTCTTATGAGAGTATCTGCATCCCTGATGAAAAAAGCAGAACAGTCAAAATTGGTGAACAACCATTTATGCGGGTTGAAAAGGAAGCTGTCGACATATTCCTTTCCCTCTATCATCCACTGGAGTTCGGGAAGTATCAGTGCATTACCTGCCATAGCAGCATCAACATGAAGCCATATATTGTTTTTCCTGCATATTTGGCCTATCTCTTTCAGGGGATCGATGGCCGTTGTTCCGGTTGTACCTATGGTTGCAATAACGCAGCAAGGGATATAACCCTTCTTTTTATCTTCCTCAACAGCCTGGGCAAGCTTTTGGGGATCCATTGAGAAATCCTCTTTCACTGCTACTTTAACCAGATTGTCTTTTCCAATACCACTTATTCCTATCCCTTTTTCGACGGATGAATGTGTTTGTTCCGATGCATAAACCCTCAGTTTTGCGGTCGAATAATAACCCTTATTATTTATTTCAAAGTTGCTGGTTTTTTCTCTTGCAGTAATGATAGCAGCCAAGGTGGCTGTTGATGCAGAGTCCTGTATTACTCCCTCAAAATCAGCAGGAAGGCCGATCATATCTCTCAGCCAAATCATCATTTTTTCTTCAAGTTCGGCAGCAGCGGGAGATGTTTCCCAATTCATACACTGGGCTCCCAGGGTAGCTATTATCATTTCTGCCAGTACTGAAGGAGGACTTGAGTTAGAGGGGAAATATGCAAAGAAATTCGGGCTTTGCCAGTGTGTTATACCCGGAATAATTATTTCTTCCAGATCCTGTACAAGATTACTGAAAAGTTCTCCTTTTGATGGAGGCTGATCAGGTAATTTAGAAAATATTTCCCCGGGTCTGACCTGTGATTTTACCGGATAATCTTCAACATTCTCCAGATAGCCGGCCATCCAGTCGACAAGATCATGGGCATTTTTACGAAACTCTTCAATTGTCATATCTGATCAGTTTTCTATGACTGATTCAGCAAGCAGGATTATTTTATTCTGCTTTACTTCAATCACTCCCTCTTCGATGTCGAATCTGATCTCTTTATTTTCCTGATCAACAATGATTACAGGTCCCTTCACCAAAGTGGAAATAATTGGTGCATGGTCTTTAAGTACCTGGAAGGAACCCTTTTTCCCCGGGATTCTGATCGATCTGATATCTCCCTGATATATCTTTTTGTCAGGAGTAATGATCTCTATTTTCACAAGAATTTAATTATTATTTCATTTGCCGAATGGAACTTATATGAACCAAATAATCATTTACCTTTGTGAGTTGCTACTCATGTAAGTTACATCCGGTTAATAAATTATTTTGATTGCGCAAGGATCTTTTCACCTTTTTCTATAGCGTCTTCAATAGTACCAACGAGCATAAAGGCTGCTTCAGGATACTTATCAACTTCTCCGTCCATTATCATATTGAAACCTTTTATTGTATCTTCAATAGATACGAGAGCTCCTTTTATTCCTGTGAATTGTTCTGCCACGTGGAAAGGTTGTGAAAGGAATCTTTGTACTCTTCTGGCCCTGTGTACTACCAGTTTATCTTCCTCTGACAATTCGTCCATTCCGAGAATAGCTATAATATCCTGGAGTTCGTTATATCTCTGGAGAAGTTCTTTTACATTCTGTGCGCATTTATAATGTTCTTCTCCCACTATTTCGGAAGAAAGTATCCTGGAAGACGAATCGAGAGGATCCACTGCAGGGTAAATACCCAGTTCCGATATTTTTCTTGAGAGAACTGTAGTGGCATCAAGGTGTGCGAAAGTTGTTGCGGGAGCCGGGTCAGTCAGGTCGTCTGCAGGTACATAAACAGCCTGGACAGAAGTGATAGAACCATGTTTTGTTGAGGTGATACGTTCCTGCATTATACCCATCTCTGTTGCCAGAGTAGGCTGGTATCCCACAGCTGATGGCATACGGCCCAGCAGAGCTGATACTTCGGATCCGGCCTGTGTAAAACGGAACACGTTATCCATAAAGAAAAGTATATCTCTTCCTCCGCTTTTCCCGTCCCCGTCTCTGAAGTGTTCTGCTACGGAGAGACCTGACAAAGCCACTCTTGCCCTGGCCCCGGGAGGCTCATTCATCTGACCGAAGACGAGAGCCAGTTTGGATTCTTTCAGGGCTTCCTTATCTATTTTTGAAAGATCCCATCCTCCACATTCCATGCTGTCAAGGAACTCTTTCCCATAGGATATAACACCTGCTTCAAGCATCTCTCTCAAAAGGTCATTACCTTCTCTTGTTCTCTCTCCCACACCGGCAAAAACAGATAAACCGGAATATGCTTTTGCAATGTTGTTAATAAGTTCAAGTATAACTACTGTCTTACCTACCCCGGCTCCTCCAAAAAGGCCGATTTTTCCTCCTTTTGAATAAGGTTCTATAAGATCAATTACTTTTATCCCTGTATACAAAACCTCTTTATCTGTAGAGAGATCTTCATATTCAGGTGGTTTACGGTGAATAGGATAACCCCCTGTCTTATCAAGTGTGCCTATCCCATCAATAGCTTCTCCTGTTACATTCATAAGACGGCCTCTGATCTGTTCTCCTATTGGCATAACAATGGGAAGACCTGTAGCAACAACATCCATGCCTCTTCTAAGGCCATCTGTCGAATCCATAGCTATAGCCCTTACAGTGTTTTCGCCAATATGTTGCTGACATTCAACAACCAGAACTGATCCATCGCCCCTCTTAATTTCAAGTGCGTCATAGATATCAGGCATCTCTGATCCCTGCCTGTCAAATGTAACATCAACCACTGGTCCAATGATCTGGCTGATTTTACCGGTATTCTGTGCCATATCGTTAATTTGCTTATCGTTTTTATGAAGTTACAAAAGTAATAATTTTTGCAGATGAATTCCTTAGTTTAAACGATTAAAAGTAACATTATGTAATTAATTTTTACCTGTGACCATTTTCTTCTTGATTTGTTATTCATATTAATTTACCTTTATATTTCTATCACCCGGATGCTTATAATTTTATACCTGAAAAAATGAAAAGAACGACACTTTTTTTATTACTGATAATAGCTGCCATGCCTTTTATGAAGGCACAGGTGATGAAAGCCGGAGGAGGGCTGGCGTATGGATCAGGATTTTATTTTAACAACTATGAACATTCTGATTACCGCAGCGGTCATATAGCAGCTTTTTTAACAGGCAGCTATGAGATAAACGATATGATCCATATCTCTCCTTCCTTTACTGTTTTCCTGCCTAATGTTACTAAGAGTAGTGATGACTACAAGATGGTGATTTCATCAGCCATGTTTGATATTAACGGCCACTATGTGTTTAATTATTACGATAATTATGAGTTTTACGGACTTGCAGGACTGAACATACTTATGGCCTGGGAAAAGACAAAAGCACCTGGAATTGATGTTTTTCGTGAAAATGATAATGCTCTCGGTTTAAATATTGGAGCGGGTACCTTAATGAAAATCACTGATCAATTTGACTTTTTTGTTGAGGCAAAATATATTATCAGCAAATATGATCAATTCATGTTCAATGCCGGGGTGCTTTTCAACATTGACTGGCTGATCAGTAATGAAGCATCGGCTTCTGATTAGCTTCTGCGTCCTATTAGTGAAGAAGCAAGTTTTGAAATCTCTTTTTTTCTTTCTTCGCCAATACTGACCTGATGAAGGATTTGGAAGGCTTTATCGATATAATCTTCAGCGAGGTTTTCTGTTATCTCTCTTATCTTTAATTGGTCATATATTTCTGTCACCTGTCTGATTTTTTCTTCAGGATCGATGGTTTCTGTTCCTGAAAAGAGCAGATGGAGTTGTTTTTTTACCTCCCCGGAAGCTGTTTCAAAAGCTTTTATCAGAGGGAATGTTTTTTTGTTTGCAGTAATATCTCCTCCTTTTGATTTGCCAAACATTTTGGTATCACCCCATATATCCAGTAAATCGTCCTGTATCTGAAAAGCTACTCCTATGTTTTTCCCAAAATCATAAAGCAGGCCTGTATCTTTTTCGTTTGCTCCGCCTATGAGTGCCCCTATCCTGACAGAAGCCGCCAGGAGCGAAGCAGTCTTCAGTTCAATCATTCTGAGATATTCTTCCTGTGATACTATGGCAGCTTTTTCATAATCAATATCCATTTGCTGGCCTACACATACCTCTATTGCGGCTTTATTGAATACTTTGAAAACATTCAGAACGAGATCAGGGGGAGCAAGCATAAAGCATTCATTTGCAATAAAGGCCATTACATCTCCCGAGATTATTGCCTGGTTGATATTCCATTTGCTATGGACTGTTTCGAATCCTCTTCGTACGTCGGCCTGATCCATTATATCGTCATGAACAAGAGTGAAGTTATGGAATATTTCCAGACCTGCAGCAGGAAACACAGCATTATCTATTTTATCGTTAAAGAGGTTACAGGCCATCAGAGTAATGACCGGACGGATCCTTTTTCCTCCCATAGAAATGATATACCTCACAGGATCTATCAATCTTGGGGCTTCACTATTATAAGAGATATTCACCAGTGTTTTATTGACTATCTCTCTTAATTCCGACTGGTTATACATGGCTTTTTTGGAGTCTTTTGATTATTAAGACCCTCTTTTTTTAACCCTTAAGTGCTTCTGCGCCGCTCACCACTTCGAGTATCTGATTTGTAATAGAAGCCTGTCGTGCTTTGTTATATTGCAGGGTCAGATCTCTTATCATGGTTGTGGCATTGTCTGTTGCTTTATGCATGGCGGTCATACGTGCTCCATGTTCAGCAACAAAGGAATCCAGAACAGCTTTATAAAATTGTATCTTAAGCGCTTTGGGTATCAGTTCTTTAACTATTTCTGTTTTGGTAGGTTCGTAAATATAATCAGTGTTTATTGTAGTATCATCATCCGAAGGTGCTGCTTCCACAGGAAGGAAGGTCTCATCAGTGATATACTGTACTGCAGCATTTTTAAACTGGTTATAAATGATCTCCACCCTGTCATAATCACCGGCTGCAAAACCCGCCATCACATTCTCTGCAACACTTACCACATTAGTGAATGTAAGGTCATTAAAAATATCATTTCGTTGATGAAGCATGTTAATATCCAGCTTTCTGAAATAATCGTATCCTTTTTTTCCTATTGGGAGCAGTGTTAAATTTCCCTGCCGGAACTGGTCATTGTATTTTTCAGATATCAGTCTTCTGGTCTCTTTGATAACAGTTGAATTAAAAGCTCCGCACAATCCTCTGTTGGAAGTAATTACCACAAGCAATATCTTTTCGGGTTCAGATATCCTTCCATAAATATTTTCTGCTTCGTTTTCTCCGGGATTCTGGTTAATACCTGTAAGAATTTCCTGTAATTTAGCTACATAAGGTTTTAGTTGAACAATTTTATCCTGTGCTCTGCGTAGTTTTGCTGCCGACACCATTTTCATGGCTGAAGTTATCTGCCGGGTTGATTTTACAGAACTTATTCTTACTCTTATTGCTTTTAAATTCGCCATTTTACGTTCAATCTTACTACATCAAAAAAGAATTGTGCCGCTTTATTCGGGTTTGTATTTCTCAGCCAGTTCAGTTGCCACTTGTTCCATTGTGTGTGTTATATCATTACTCAGTACACCGTCACGGAGACTGTCGAGCAGATCCCTGTGTTTAAGTTCCAGGTACTCCAGATATTCTTTTTCAAATTCTTTTACTCTGTCAACCGGCACATTTTTTAGCAGCCCCATTGTACCACAGAATATTATTGCTACTTGTTTTTCTACCGGCATAGGTGAATACTGGCCTTGTTTAAGTATCTCCACATTCTTGGCTCCTTTATTGAGCACTGCCATTGTTGTGGCATCAAGGTCGGAACCGAATTTTGAAAAAGCTTCCAATTCTCTGTACTGGGCCTGGTCGACCTTTAGAGTTCCTGCAATTTTCTTCATTGATTTTATCTGGGCATTACCTCCCACACGTGAGACAGATATTCCAACATTGATAGCCGGCCGGACACCTGCATTAAACAGGGAAGATTCGAGAAATATCTGGCCGTCGGTTATTGAGATGACGTTGGTAGGTATATAGGCAGAGACGTCACCTGCCTGTGTTTCGATAATGGGTAATGCAGTGAGTGATCCTCCCCCTTTAACCATATGCCTTATTGATTCGGGCAGGTCGTTCATTTGCACAGCCACTTCTTCTGATTCAATTATTTTGGCAGCTCTTTCCAGCAGACGTGAGTGCAGGTAGAATACATCTCCCGGATAGGCTTCTCTTCCGGGGGGTCTGCGGAGCAAAAGAGAGACCTCACGGTACGACACTGCCTGTTTGGACAGATCATCATATATAACCAGAGCGTCACGTCCTGTATCTCTGAAGAATTCACCTATAGCAGCTCCGGCAAAGGGGGCATAGAACTGTGATGCTGCAGGATCTGATGCTGTAGCAAGAACTATCACGGTATATTTCAAAGCCCCATGTTCTTCAAGTGTCTTGGCTATATTGGCAACAGTAGACCCTTTTTGTCCTACAGCAACATAAACACAAAAGACCGGTTTGCCTTTTTCGTAGTTACTGCGTTGGTTTATTATTGTGTCAATAGCTATTGCTGTCTTACCAGTCTGACGGTCACCGATAATAAGTTCTCTCTGACCTCTTCCTATAGGTATCATGGCATCAATGGCTTTTATTCCTGTTTGGAGAGGTTGTTTTACCGGTTGGCGGAAGATCACTCCCGGAGCTTTTCTTTCAAAAGGCATGGTATAGAGTTTGCCTTCAATAGGACCTTTCCCGTCAAGCGGCTGACCGGTAGTAGTTACAACACGGCCAAGCAGACCTTCTCCTACTTCAATGGAAGCTATTTTACCAGTCCTCTTTACAATATCTCCTTCGTTGATTTCCTCTGTGGGACCCAGAAGTACTGCTCCGATATTATCTTCCTCAAGATTGAGTACAATAGCCTCAATACCATTTTCGAATTCCAAAAGCTCATTGGATTCGGCATTTGACAATCCGTATATACGTGCTATGCCATCACCAACCTGAAGGACTGTCCCTACTTCTTCCAGTTCAACACCTGTCTGGATGCCTTCCAATTGCTTCCGGAGAATAGCGGATACTTCTGCTGGTTTAATATTTGCCATATTATTTTTCTTAAAATTCTGATATATTAATTATGTTTTTAATCTGTAAGCTTAGTGGCCAACAGCTCTTTTTTAATCTTGTTTAACTTACTTTTTATACTTGCATCAAGATATTTATCTTCTATTCTCAGCATAAATCCACCGATAATATCTTCGTCGACAATTTCATTTAATTCAACTTTTGAGTTCATTGAATCGCTGATGAAAGCGGATATTTGTTGTTTTATTTTCTCATCCACCTTAACTGCAGTGGTAAGCACTGTTTCTGTTATTCCTTTGTGTTCCTTGGTCTGGCTTATAAAAACCCTGGCTATTGAAGGAAGGTAACTCTCTCTTCCATTTTTCACCACCAGATCGATAAGGGAAGAGCTGAGATTGTCCAGATTACTCCCGATAGTATTATGAATTATCTGTGATTTTTTTGAAGGCCTGATTACCGGATTCCCAAGCAATTCTCTGAATTCCGGTATGTAACTGATCTCTAAAATCAGTTTCATATCATCGTAAACCTTATCGAGAACGTCTTTATCGAGAGCTGCAAAGAAAAGTGCCCGTGAGTATCTTACCGATATTTTGCTTTCATTCATAACAGGATCATCTTTCTAATTACTATTCAACTCTACATCCTTGATATATTTTTCAATCAGTTTTTCCTGTTCTCCTGTTGCTTTAAGTTTTTCTCCAAGTAACTTTGATGCAACTTCAACAGAGAGGATGGTAACCTGTCTGCGTATATCGGAAAGGGCATTGGCTTTTTCTCTCTCTATCCCTGCTTTTGCTGCTTCAACGATTTTTTCAGCTTCTATCACAGCTTTGTTTTTTGCTTCAGCTATAAGTTTCTCTCTCACATCTCTAGCTTCCTTAAGGATTATTTCACGTTCCTCTCTTGCCTTTTTTATTATAGCTTCATTGTCGCTCTGTAGTCTGACCATATCCTTTCTTGCCTTTTCAGCTGCAGCGAGAGAACCTTTGATAGATTCCTCCCTTTGCTTAATCATACTCAGGATAGGTTTCCATGCAAATTTTGCCAGGACAAAAAAGAAAAGAGAAAAGATCAGTACAGCCCAGAAGATGGTACCAATTGCAGGTGTAGTGAGACTATTACTGGCTACTAGGATCATATCTTATTTTTTAATGATTAATTGATGAAGAGAACCTGCAACCAACCGTTACAGGTTCTCATTTTGTTTCTTCAGGCAATAAGAGCCACAACAACGCCAAACAGAGCAACACCTTCAATAAGTGCTGCCGAGATGATCATTGCCAACTGTATTTTACCTGCAGCTTCAGGTTGTCTGGCTATGGCTTCCATAGCTGAATCACCGATCCGGCCTATACCATAACCTGCACCTATAACTGCAATACTAGCTCCGATTGCTGATAGCGAAATCGCTGCCTGTGCTTCTTCCATAATACAAAATTTAAATGAACAATTAATAATTAATGATGTTCTTCAGACACTGCCAGACTGATAAATACGGCTGACAGGAGGGTGAAGACATATGCCTGCAGGAAGGCCACGAGTAATTCGAGGCAATCCATGAAAATCACAAAAAATATCGATACCGGAGCAACCAGTATTGATTTAAAAATAAAGATCAATGCCAGCAGGCTCATAACAATGATATGTCCTGCCGTAATATTTGCAAATAATCGGACAGTAAGAGCAAAAGGTTTTGATATCATCCCGATTAATTCCACAGGGATCATAATAGGGAGCAACCAGAAAGGAACCCCGGGTGTGGCAAAAATATCCCGCCAGTAATGTTTATTGCCATTAATCTGGATTATAAAAAATGTAAACAAGGCCAGAGTCATAGTAACAGCAAGATTTCCCGTAACATTTGCACCAAAAGGTGGTGGATAGGGAATAAGTCCCATCAGGTTATTGATAAGAATAAAGAAAAACACAGAAAGCAGATAAGGCATGAATTTTTCGTGTTTTTCATAACCTATATTGGGAATTACAACATCATCACGTATAAAACAGATAATCGGTTCAAGGAAGCTTTGTATTCCTTTGGGATGACTTATACCCGTTTTCTTATATGAACGGGATAATGCGAGGAAAAGCCATAAACCTATCAGGGCGGCGGCCAGCATTCCTATTACTGTTTTTGTCATTGAAAAATCAAGAGGAATTTTATCCTCCAGTATCTGTCCGCTTTCATCCACAGCAACGATTTTGCCGGCATAATCACCTTCCGTTTCCAGCCGGAAGCCTTTATGCTCATGCCCGTGTGCGAGCTGTTTCGATGAAAAAAAATGAAGTCCGGTCTCTTTGCTGTAAAGGATTACTGGTAAATAAATAGAAACATGGTCCCCGTTCTTCTTTGTAAAAAGATGCCATTCATGTGAATCACTGATATGTTCAATGATAAATTCACTGGCATTGAATTCTTTGTCTTCTGCTTCGGGTGAATGATGGGATTTCTGTCCGGCTAATGGTATCTGTAATAATAACAGCAAAAAAGTAAAAAAGAGGTATGAAACTTTCCCGTTTTTCAAAACAATAGATTTATAAAGATTTGTGTTTCAATTCTTTCACTATAACCATCAGTAAAAATAAAGTGAAGGCTAAATATAGTACAAAAAACAATATCACATCAGACAGTCCGGTTTTTTTACCAACAAAAAACCACAGAAAGGCAAACACCAGTTCAATCAGAAACTTAAGACCGATAGCGACAAGTGAATGCATAGTCTGACTATCTGCGTTCCTTTTTTGTCCGTTAAAAAAAATGAGGAGTATTCCTGCGGTAAGAAAAGTAAAAATTACTGAGAGGAAGATCAGGTCAGACAGCAGTAAGCCTGTATTAATATTTGAAAAAACAAGATATCCCGTGATGAGAATTATACTCTCAAGAACAATCAGAAGGAATATTTTTTTAAAAAAGATTTTCAAGAGAGTTATTTAAGTTTTATAAAATCTTTAATAGCAAAATATATTGCAGCAAAGACGCCGAGTAAAGAGAGAATAATTGTAAAAACGGGGTTTTTTAATCCTGCCAGGTGGTCAATTTTAATACCTCCCCAGGTGGTCAGCCCAATAATAGCGATCATCTGAAAACCAATAGCTGAGTATTTTGCATAACTACTCAGGGGTTTATTTTCCTGCTTTTTCTGATTCTTTTCCGTAGGTTCTTCCTCCATTGTTGTCGATACCGTTCATCTTACAGTTACCTGAGAATAATGCTCCAGGTTCAATAGAAAGCTTCAATGTTTCAATATCGCCATTTATTCTGGATGATATTTTCAGGATAAGCAGCTGGCTTACTATAATTTTACCTTCAATTGTTCCGGATACTTCAGAATTTTTGCAGATCACTTCTCCGTTCACTTTACCGGTAGGTCCGATGACAACCTTCCCTTTAGTATTCAGGTTGCCGGTAAGAGTACCATCGATACGTATATCTCCTGTTGATTTGACATCTCCGGAAATTTCAGTTCCATTACTGATAAGATTGATTGCTACAGGCTCAGTTTCATTATTTTTTGCCATGGTGATATGTAATTTTATAAATAAAACTTAATAACGCACAAATATAAAAAACTATTATAATAATCGGAGTTACTCCATCAAATAGTCAAGAGGAAAAGAAAATATCTCAGGCAGACAAGATGTATTTTAATAAGGGCCTTTGAGATGAAGAAACGCCGAAGGATAATTATCCTGTCATATTTTTTTATTATTTCGGGTCAAAAGCCCATTTGATATACATTGAGCCCCAGGTAAAACCTCCTCCGAAAGCAGCAAGGATAAGATGGTTTCCTTTTCTCAGCCGGCTTTCATATTCCCACAGACAAAGTGGTATTGTTGCTGCTGTGGTGTTCCCGTATTTCTCAATATTTATCATTATTTTTTCAGGAGGCAATCCCATTCTCCTGCCTGTTGCTTCAATTATTCTGAGGTTAGCCTGATGAGGTACAAGCCAGTCGATATCTTTTGATTTAAGATTATTTCTCTTCATTATCTCCACAGCCACATCAGCCATGTTAACGACTGCAAATTTAAACACACTCTGACCTTCCTGATACACAAAATGTTCTCTGGCATCCACTGTTTCATGTGAAGGGGGACGGACTGATCCGCCTGCTTTCATATGAAGGAATTTTCGTCCCGAGCCGTCGGTATGGAAGATATAGTCCATAATCCCGTTGTCATCATCTGTTGGTTCCAGCAAAACGGCTCCTGCGGCATCTCCGAAAAGAGTACATGTTGTTCTGTCTGTATAATCAGTTATGGAAGACATTTTATCAGCACCCACCACAATGGCTTTTTTGCATTTTCCTGTTTCCACGTAAGTGGCTGCTGTCTGTAATGCAAATAAAAATCCTGAGCAGGCAGCTCCTACATCGAAGCTGAAAGCATTGACTATCCCTGCTTTGTCGGATATGATATTTGCTGTTGCCGGAAAACTCATGTCTGGTGTTATGGTAGCACAGATAAGGAGATCTATCTCTTCGGGTGATGTGCCTGTTTTTTCAAGAAGCCCTTTTACTGCCATCTCTCCCATATCGGAACTTCCAAGGCCTTCTCCTTTAAGTATTCTTCTCTCACTGATACCGACACGTTGCATTATCCATTCATCGGAAGTGTCAACCATTTTTGATAATTCATGGTTCGTTAGCCTGTAATCCGGGACCCATGCATGAATACCGGTTATGGCAGCTCTTATTTTGTTCACCATTAAATTGCCTCTTTTATCTTTTGCGCCAGATTGGCATGAACAACGGCCCAGGTCTGAAGGATCATATTCATGATTGCTTTTCTCTTCGATACGCCATGGCCTATTACGACATTGGCATTGATACCGATTACCGGAGTGCCTCCGATACCTTCAAAATCGAGATTATCAAAAAACGGATCCTTTAAATTTCTGGCCTTTATAATATGATAAAAAGCTTCTGTTTGTTTTAATATGACATTGCCAACAAAGCCATCACACACAATTACATCCGGCATGTTATTCATAAACAGTCCGTTTCCTTCAATATTCCCAATGAAATTTATTGCCGGATGATTATTCATAAGTTCATATGCAGCTTTTACAGTAGCTGTCCCTTTTGATGCTTCTTCTCCAATGTTAAGAAGTTTCACGGTAGGATTCTCTGCTTCCAGTATGTATCTTGCAAAGATACTTCCAAGGATGCCGTATTGCATAAGTACATCCGGTTTACATTCAGGATTCAGGCCTACATCAAGGATAACGGAATTATGATTATCCAGGGCTGGTACGATAGTGGCCAGGGCTGGTCTCAGAACACCGGGAATTACATTAACTGTATAGCTTACACCAACAAGCATTGCGCCTGTGTTGCCGGCACTGCAAAAGCCGTCTATCTCTTTTTCTTTTAACATCCTGTAGCCTACAGCTATACTTGAATCAGGTTTCTGGGCAAAGGCTTTTGCCGGAACATCGCCCATACTGATAACCTGTGTGGTGGGAACAATAGTAAAACGACCATCCGGAATATTCAATCCGGTAAGCATATTATGTATGAGATTTGCGTCACCAATCAAAAAAATCTCATCTCTGGCTACAAGATGTTGAAGAGAATCGACCGCACCTTCAATAACCACATCAGGTGCATAATCCCCACCCATCACATCAACGCCTATTTTCATAGACCTGGAATTAAATAAAAATGAAATTAAGCTGTAGTTTTCTTTTCAATGGCAAGCTTCCCTCTGTAATACCCACATTCAGGGCAAACCCTGTGATACTGTACTGAAGAGCCACAGTTTGAACAAACACTCACTGTCGGAACTGTTGCCTTATAATGAGTCCTGCGTTTGTCTCTTCTTGTTTTTGAATGTTTTCTTTTAGGATTTGGCATTTTCTTATATGTTTAATTCTTTACAAGTTCCTTTAATTTAGCCCATTCGGGGTTTTCTGTTTTTCTGTCCTCTACAATATATTCCTTCAGTTTCTCCAGCATCAGAGGATTACATGTACTCTTCCCATTCTCATCATCAGGATGAACTCTCCTGATAGGAAGAGAAAGAAGGATATACTCATAAAAACTGCGTCTCAGATCAATTTCATGTTCATTGGCTTGAACAATAATAATATCCGGATCACTTTCATCGTGTACACTGCCAAATTTAACCAAAAGTCTGTTTGTACAACACACCGTATAGGAAAAAATCTCCAGACATCTGTCGCATGTAAGATTCACTGTTCCTTCAATACTTATTGTCAGGTCGGCATGGGAAGAAGCTCTTTCTATTCCGACAGATGCCCTAAGCTTCCCTTCCTTTATCTCTGACTCCTCAAACTCTTCAAAAAACTTATTCCCTATCTCAAATTCATAAAAATGATTCCCGGGCTTTAATTTGATCACCTCTATAGTAAATAATCGGGACATCTTTTTAATTTTGGTTTGCAAAAATATGAAAGCTTATTCAATTAAAAAAATTATCAACAAAAAAGTAACATTTCCCGTCATAATTGTTTGTCTGCCTTAATAAAACCTCCATTCACCGATAATAATAATCAGGTTATTTTTTTATAACTTACCTTTGATCTGTAACAATATGGTAAGAGATATGGAATATACAGAAAGACATTCTTTAAAAAGAGAAAAAAAAGTCCATCCACATCTAAGTATAGGCTTTTTCTTCATAGTGCTGGGTCTCGCCCTTTTAGTTGCCACAAATGATATGCTTCATTTGGGAAGTATAAAAGAATATTTCACATGGCAAACGGCAATGGTTTTTGTTGGAGTATTATTGCTATTAAATCTCAATTTCCTTCCCGGGCTGCTTCTTATAGCAGGCGGAGTATGGTTTCTTCTGGATGACTATTATAATGAAGTCCCGGAAATATTGGAAACGATGTACTGGCCTGCAGTAACAATCATACTCGGTATATTGTTTATTATCTCTTCAATATTCAGAAAAAGAAAAAAATAAAACAGTTATCCTTTAATCCCAAAAAATCAATCATCATGGAAACAAACAGCGAATATAAGAACGATCACAGGGTTTTTCGTCCTGAGCATCGACATCATTTATCGAATAACAAAGCTATAATAGGGGTGATCCTGGTTCTTGTGGGAGTGTTTCTGGTTATCAGAAATGCAGGATTCTTTCCTGATTTTATTGACAATGTCGTTTTCAGCTGGCCAATGCTTCTGGTTGTTATAGGCCTCATTCTTACTATTGGTGCAACTGAAAAAACTGCCGGTATTATTGTGATGTCAGTAGGTGCTTTCTTTATGATACCCCTGGTTTTCAGGGAAACATTTCATATGTACAATATGTTCTGGCCTTCAATTTTTATTATCATAGGTATAATTTTCATTGTGACACAGAGGAAAGGATGGGACAGATCATCCAGGGAAATGGGTAGTGACGATTTCATCGATTATGTGAATATTTTCAGCGGAGGGGAGCGTCAGATCGTCTCACAAAACTTCAGGGGCGGGAAAATTACTGCTGTTTTCGGTGGGACAGAGCTTGATCTGACAAAAGCAAAACTGGCACCCGGCAGAAATGACATCGAAATAGCCTGTGTCTTCGGAGGAGCAACAATTATTGTACCGGATTCATGGTTTGTCACTATTGAGGTTACACCCATACTGGGAGGATTCAGTGATTCAAGAAAACTAAGCCACGACCGCGATTATGACAAATCATCACAGCTGGTAATAAAAGGAGCAGTAGTATTTGGCGGAGGCGAAGTCAAAAGTTATTGATAATAATTAATTTATCGTATGAAACATCCTGTCTTTACAAACAGGGTAAGCTTTATCATGTGGTGGCTGGTCTGGGTGTTCCTTACTCTGGGCCAGCTGCTGCTGTATTATTTTGCTTATAGTAGTTTTATAGACTCCATTATTCCTGATGGACTGATATCGATGACAGTTTTTTCGGGGATAGGGCTTTCTCTGTGGTATCCTCTCCGTTATATTAATACAAATCCATCTCATACCACCACCGGGATAATGGTAAATCTGATAATAATAGGATCCGTGGCAGTTTTTCTGTGGCTTATCACAACAAAATATTTTACGATACTGGTCTTGCATCAGGCCGATGAATACAAGAGATACTGGGAAATAACATTTCCTTACAGAATTGGCACAGGAATTTTTATCTACTGTCTGCTGGTACTGACCTATTATCTGTATGAGAGTCTTCAAAAACTCAACGCAAAAAAAACCAGAGAAGCACGTCTCGAAAGTCTTGTCAAAGAAACTGAACTGAAGATGCTGAGATCACAGATAAATCCCCATTTTCTTTTTAACAGTCTCAACTCTGTCAGCTCTCTTACTTTATCTGATCCTCAGAAAGCACAGGATATGTTAATCAAGCTGTCGGATTTCATGAGATATGCCCTTTCAAGAAAAGATGAGCAACCAGTGGCTCTAAGGAGTGAACTTGAAAATCTGAGACTTTATCTTGAAATAGAAAAGGTGCGTTTCGGCAACAGATTGTCAACCGAAGAAAATATCGAACCCGGATGTCTTGACACTAAGATGCCGGTTATGATTCTGCAACCACTATATGAAAACGCAATAAAACATGGGGTATATGAAAGTACCGGAGGTGTGAGAATTATAACGACAGTATACAATAAGGGTGAAATGGTGGAAATAGTAATAAGTAACGATTATGATACACTCCCTTCATCGAAAACAGGAACAGGCACCGGCCTGATTAATGTTACAAGGCGCCTGGAGTTGTTCTATGGTGACAAGGCATCAGTAAGGACAAGAAAAGAAAACGGAATTTTCACTGTTTCTCTTCTGATACCATCTTCCTGATAAAAAATGCAAACAGGAATGTTCTTATTAATTTTATATTCATGTTCTGAGACAGTTGTTACAGAAGTGTATTCTCCGGAACTTCGTAATTTCTTTTTTTAAAATATCCTGAAATGGAAAAGATACGGGCAATAATTATTGATGATGAAACTCCTGCCAGAGAACTCATAAAGCATTACCTGCATGATTGTGAAAACATAAAAATCATCGCTGAGTGTGCAGATGGTTTTTCAGGACTGAAATCTATTACGGTAAATAAGCCGGATATTGTTTTTCTCGACATTCAGATGCCACGACTGACAGGGCTGGAACTTATTGAAGTAATGACAGAAAAACCTGTAATCATTTTTACAACTGCTTATGACCAGTATGCTATAAAAGCTTTTGAACTGAATGCCGTAGACTATCTCTTAAAGCCTTTCCCAAAAAGGCGTTTTATGGAAGCTTTAAATAAAGCCATGGAAAAGATCCATTCAGGAAACGTAAATAGTGTAAGTGCGCAGCAACTTATGGTCCAACGGCCTGAACCAACTCCTGTAATAAGCAGGATAGTTGTACGTAAAGGCAATGCCATCAGCATGATACCCGTAGAACAAATCAGATATTTCGAAGCTCAGGATGATTATGTGATGATATATCATACGGAAGGAAAAGCTCTCAAGCAACAAACTATGAAGTTTTATGAAAAAGCATTGCCTGTTTCGGATTTTGTCAGAATCCACAGATCGTATATAGTAAGAATTGAAGCTATTAAAAAGATTGAACCTTATGGTAAGGATAATCATATTGCCGTCCTTCATTCAGGGGAAAAGCTTCCTGTAAGCAAAAATGGGTATAAACATTTAAAAGAAGAACTTAATTTTTAATATCCTTCTTCATTTATCTATTTTTTCTTCGAAATGCTTAAGCCTCTTACTCGTTTTATAATTTGTGAAAGGTTTATACCTTTTGAATCTGAATAGGGGTACCGGATCAAATCCGTGAGTACCCCCCGGCCGGCATCTTATAATCCTGTCTGCCCCCAATAGGAACCCAGTAAAAGGACCATGTTTCTTCAGGGCATCCAGCATATATTCTGAACAACTTGGGATATGCCTGCAGGAAGGCCTCAAAAAAGGGGAGATGGCATACCTGTAAAAATGTACCGGTAAGGATAAAAGAAAAGTCAGTATGTTTTTTACTGTTTTTAACACGTATCAAAGATAGCAAAATTAAACGGCGTAAAGGATTCCCGGCTACTTTTGCATAATCCTGCCAGAATGACAAAGTATGTCATATGTGATATCTTTGGCAGGTCTTTTGATAGTATTATTTTAAAATTAAAATAAAATGACTGTAAATATCTGGATAATCTTTATAGCATTTATGATCCTCAGCTGGATTGTAAGTTCAGTTCTCAAATCAAAATTCCGGAAGTATTCAAAAATTCCGGTTGAAAGCGGAATGACCGGACGGGATATAGCTGAAAGAATGCTTCAGGATAATGGCATTTTTGATGTTAGGGTACAAAGTGTAAAAGGGAGTCTTACCGACCATTACAATCCTGAAACAAAGACGATAAACCTTAGTCAGGATGTATATAACAGCAGAAGTATAGCAGCTGCAGCAGTGGCTGCACATGAAACCGGGCATGCGGTACAACATGCCACAGCTTATGCCTGGCTGGGCTTTCGTTCAAAATTAGTTCCGGTAGTAAGTTTCTCATCACGATGGGTCCAGTGGGTTTTACTGGCAGGTATACTGCTTGTAAATACCTTCCCCACACTTCTTCTGGCCGGTATAGTTCTTTTTTCCCTTACGACTCTCTTCAGTTTTATCACTCTCCCTGTTGAAATAAATGCAAGCCAAAGAGCCCTTGCATGGCTTTCAACAACAGGTATTACTTCTTATCAGAACCATGATAAAGCACAGGATGCCCTTAAATGGGCTGCCTATACCTATGTAGTGGCAGCTCTGGGATCACTGGCCACCCTGCTCTATTATGTAATGATATTTATGGGAGCAAGAGATGATTAAATATATTGGTCAGAACCAAAACAATATTTTAAACCATAGGTTATCATTCTTATTATTCCGGCTTATTTATTTTGAGGATAGTCTGATTTTTATTGTCTTCATTTAACGTCCTTCCACTTCCAAAAGCCTGGTAGCTTTATGTATTAGCCTCATTAGCACCCAGAAAGATGCTGCCCCGATGAACATTTTCATCCATATAGGGGTCATATGTATTTTCCCGCTCAGGTAATAATTTCTGAAGAGGTCCAGGACAGCAAAAATTGCAAATATGTTGAAAATGGTATGGTATTCTCTTTTTAACACATTCCTCAGGGAAAAAGGCAGTTTAGGAGGGATAAAATTAAAGGAATACGGAATAAATGAACTCACTTTCACAGACCAGTTATCGTATATTTCACCAAATTTTCTTCTCAGGAACTGTTCTTCAGCGAACATGATCCTTTCATAATAAAGCCAGTAAACAAGAAGGAAAACAACAGTAAACCAGGGAGAACGGACGAATATAACAGGGCCGATCCACATAATCAGATTACCCAGATACAGAGGGTGTCTTACAAGAGAATAAAAACCTGTTGTATTCAGTTCATCTGCTATCTGTCCTGTTGAGGTATTACGTCCGGAAGTATTTCTTGGGGCAAAACCCACAGTAAATATCCTTATCAATTCTCCGGTCAGACTTATTCCCAAAAAGATCATTTCATCCCTGAGGTCAAATAATAATGCCTGTCTGTTTCCGAGAAACATCATAATAAGACCTGCGGCAACAATAAAAAGAGGCAACCAGCTTCTTCTTTTGAAGAGCCAGTTACCGCTTTCCTCAAATTCGTGTACTAAAGCCATTTTATCACATATTGAAGTGATAAAAATATAAAAATCCTAGAAACTGTATTTCATTCTCAAAAAAAGCAGGTTCATCCTTGATTTCGTCGGTCCCATCTCACCATTAAAATGTTGCCAGATAACTGACATATCGACATTTTCAGCCATTGAATAATCAAGTGAAGGTCCAGTAAAATAACCTTCCAGGTCAGGGAACCACATTACCGAGGCTCCTACATTAAGAAGGGGTGTTAGAGCCCATGTGAACTGTCCGAAAGCAGTGAATTCAGAAAATGCAAGATCTTTTGCACTAATATTTCCGGTATAGAGGCTTGTGAAATCGTTAATATCAGAAGGGTTATTACAATACATCAGTTGAATCTGAACCACCGAATTATTGCTGAATATTTTTTCAATACCTGCTGTAAGTATGGAGGTACCTGTTGTGTCGGTGAAAGATTCCAGCGGACGGAACCATGATCCTTCTCCTCTGAATGACAGGGAACCTAATGAACCCGACCAACCCATTCCTGCGACAATATCGGCACTATTGGAATATCCTGCGAGAAACTGAATATCATAACCCCATTTGCTGAAGCGGTACAGTCCTGCAGCAGTAATGTCTTTTTCACTGTCCGCTTTCACTGCCAGTTCAACAGCCGATGACCAGGAAGGGTAATACTGCAGTCTCACAGCATCACTTCCCGGTCTTTCAATATAATCAACATCGAAAAAAGAATATGCATTGAAAATGTCATTTGGATTCCAGACTAGTGTCTGCCCCCAGTTTATTCTCTGCCTTCCTATCCTTGCCTGAAAGCTCCCTTTATTATAGTCAATCCACAAACGGTCGACAGTGGTGTTGATAAAGAATGATTTTTCGGTTATCAGATTCCACGACATATCTGCGATACCCTCATCCTTATCTGTTATTGAAGAATACATATTTCCCAATTTGGCCATATCACCTGTAAAAAGCCTGTTTCGCAGTTCTGCAGCTATTGTTATATTATCGTTAATGTACCCTTTGAAATTAAGACGGTTGTGGAGAAGAAAATCATTTATAAAAGGACCTGACAAAGTATCAAACATTATACTTTCCATAGTAGTCAGGTAGCCATTGACAGTAAATTTTTTCTCTCTCTCCTGTGAGAAGAGAGGTCTGTTTACCAAAACACACAGGACAGATAAAATAATTATTCTCCTAACCATTTTCCGGGTCATTGGATTGTTTTTTTACTTCATCGGATATTACTTTCCCATCTTCCAGTGTAATAACCCTACGGGCCATTTTTACAACTCTGGGGTCATGAGTAGAAAAGATAAAAGTAATTTTTTCTTCCCTGTTAAGTTTCTCCATTATTTCAAGGAGTGTTTTTGCAGCTTTGGAGTCAAGGTTTGCTGTTGGTTCATCAGCAAGAACAAATTTCGGCCGCGATGCCAGAGCTCTTGCCACTGCCACTCTTTGTTGCTGACCCCCGGAAAGTTTGGCTGGACGGCTGTTCAGTCTGTCACCAAGACCTACAGCTTTTAGTAAGGACCAGGTCCTTTCTTCCCTTTCTTTTCTGTCAATTTTCTGAAGAGCCATAATGAATCCCACATTTTCTTCTGCAGTAAGAACAGGAATAAGATTATAGGACTGGAAGACGAATCCGATATTTCGCAAGCGGAAGTCTATCAGCTGTGAAGATTTTAGTTTTGACAGATCCTCACCATCAATAAGGATTTTTCCGGATGTTGGCAGGTCAAGGCCTCCAAGAAGATTCAGCAAGGTTGTCTTACCTGAACCCGAAGGCCCTACAATAGCTGCAAATTCTCCCTGATCAAAATCAAGAGACACACCATTAACGGCATGTACTTTAATCTCTGTGGAGTTATATATCTTATTAACATCTTTAATTTCTATGACTTTCATGACCTTTATTATTAATAATTACTCCTATTCTGTTCGTATAGCTTCTACCGGGTTGAGCTGTAAAGCTTTGCGGGCCGGATACATTGAAGATAATATACCTGTCAGCACTATAAGTATTGTTGTGATAATAAAGAAATTTGTATCAATTGCCGGGAACAGATGCGCAGAATAGCCCATAGCTTCAAAGCCTTCAGAGTATTGCATCAGGTTTATTCCCTTTTTTGCAGTCAATGCTATTACTGTACCTCCTACAGCCATACCTGATAAACCTCCTACTATTGAAAGAAATATCGATTCAAGCATTATCATAATGAATATCCTGCGACGGTTCATACCAATAGCAGCAAGCATACCAATCTCCTTTGTTCTTTCCAGAACTGACATAAGCATTGTATTCACTATTCCGAAAGCCAGGGCTGCCAGAATAATAGCCATGAACAATCCATATATTTGTTGCATCATGTCGGCAAACATTGCAAGGTCGGGCTGAATTTCCTTCCAGTTCAGGACTTCATAGGAACTGAGAGCTTCTCTAATCTCTGAAGTAGCTTCCTCGGTAAAAGAGTTTTCGTCAAGAAGCCCTATCACCCTGTGATAATCATTATCCTTTAGTCCTGTCAGTTTCCTAAGTTCCTCTTCCGGTACAAATACCGATGTTTCTTCAAACATATCATTATTCGTCCTGAATATACCGCTTATGCGAAAAGCAGCGCCAGTCTGGATATTATTGATATCAACAAATGTCAGTATAATCCTGGATCCTTCCCTGTATGACCATGCAGCTTCCATAACCGGATTAATAAATTTCTTGTAATCTTTTTCACCAAGCAGGTTTTCAACAGCTTTCTGTAATTTTCTGCCTGAAGTGAATCTTTCTCCGTATATTGGTTCAAGACCTGAAATAATTTTTTCCGGAACACCCTTTTCTCTGAGTCGGGAAAGAGCCTCTTCATCAAGGTTATACCTTATAATGTTCAATTCTTTGGCAAGTTTTTCACCAATATATGCTCTGTTGAACCTGGTCTCAGATTCAAAAAATGTTCCTGTGCCAGGGATAATCTTATCAGCTAACTTCAGCATTCTCCTTTCTTTTTCCACATTTATTCCGCTGATTTCGACACCTGTGCTCCTGGCTGATGTTGATGCAATCCCCCTGATAATTATTCTTCCCGATACTTCTTTCATGCCCGGTGCAGACATCATTTCCGATACTACTTGATTATAATCAGGAATAATACTTTTTATATCGGAACTATTCCTGAAATCTTTGTTATTCACCTGTATGTGTGCCAGTTCTTCATTTACTGAAGCATCAATTCTCTGAACAATGGCACTGTTCATTATCGCAATAGAAAATACTCCTGCAAATACTCCCACTGTTATCGCAGCTATTACTATCAGGCTTCGTGGTTTATTGCGCCACACATTTTTCCAAGCTATTTCTGTTATCATAATACCTGAGAATTATGCTTTAATTGACTGTATAACGTTTAACTTATATATTTTCCTTATACTGAAAAAGATAGCAATAGACAGAATAATAAGTACGACAACGGTCTGCCACAAGTAATATGCGTCCGGCATTAGGGTGGGCATTATGGGTTCAAAACCGTAATCTTCCCACATGCTGGCCATCTGACCTTTGAATCTGAGAGGATTGATATTTCCATAAATAACAACAGGCAAAGAGGCAATAACACCAGCCATAACACCCATCAGACCTATTAAAAGTAACTCAAATGCAACAACTCCTGCAAGCTTATGTTTTTGCATACCTATGGATATCAGCACTGCAAATTCCCTGCGGCGTTCTGCAAGCATCATCAGTACAGTACCAAAAACCCCGAAAGCAATAACCAGATACAGGATGCCAATCATTATCATCCCGCTTTTGTTATCGGCATCCATTTGATTTACCATAAGGGCATTAAGCTCTTTCCACGATCGTAGCACAAGAGATTCCGGGATAACTTCAGCTAACCGTCCGGCCGTTGCTACAAGACTTTTCTCATCGGTATTGTTCATCATTATCACTGCCGATGTTGATAAACCGTGTGCCCCATAAAGTTTTCTGGCTGTATTAACAGGCATATACACAACAATATTATCGATATCCGGAGACGGGATTTTTGCTATTCCCCTGATCGTGTATTTACCGGCAGCAGAAACACCATGATAACCCTGACCAATAAGTACTATTGTATCACCTATTGAGAGTCCGAGATAATCTGATAAACCATCACCTATTATCACTGACATGCTGTCTTCCTCTTCCAGGTAATAGTTACTGAATGAGGCATATTTCCGGAACACAGGTAATACATCAGAAGTATCTTTTTCTGACAGACCCATATCAAGCATAAGGCGTCCTGTTCCTGTATAAGCCTCATTTTTAAATATTTTCAGAAGTTTTTTTGTGCGTTCAGGCAGGGTTTCATTCATCAGAGCCTTAATTGCCTCATCGGTAAGCTTGAATCGAACCAGTCTGTTATGTACTTCCGACACTTCTTTCTCCCCCTGAGGATCTATTCCCATAACCACTACACCCTGCGTGCTGCTGCCTGCTGCAGCAAGGGCAAAAGATTCAAGCCTGGGAACAACAGCTTTTACATTGGGATCGGAAGCTATTAAATCAAGGAGGCCCTGATCCAGCTCAAAACTGTTATCAAGAACAGGTTCATCGAAATAGTCTTTTTGCTGAACCTGGATATATCCTGAATAGGATTCGATAACATTTTTAAACATCCTGTCATAGGATCCCAGTTGAACCGAGCGCATTATCAGAGCAAAGAAAACTGCAAAAAAAACAGAGGCAGCCGTGATCAGAGTTCTTCGCCTGTTTCTCCATATATTTCTCCAGGCCATCTGAAAATCATTCATCTCATTAACTGTTTTGGTTGAGCCTTTTTATGCTTTTACATTTCTTATCCTGTTACCTTATATTTTTCATGTTCTGTTGCGAGAAAAAACTTTCCTCCAGGTCGATATTAAATTTCATTTCAGTGATCTTAAGGATGGTTTTATTCCCCGGCTCTTCTGCAGGAACAAGTTCCAAGAGTGTCGGAAGAAACCGGCCATCCATCGTTTTCAATTCCATACCTCTTTCTGTCCTTACCAGATATCCATCTTCATCATACAACTCAGCTTTCATTACAATGAACTCCTTCTTATCTATCCACCATATCTGGTGACCCCACAGAACATCAGCATCCTCTTTGGCATCCAGCCTGATCTTATGACATAAACGGCCATCGATATCTTCTTCTCCGATTATTGAATGATCATAATCATTTACTACTGAAGATTCCCTTAATATATCATCATTGGTGTAATCTGAACCCATCCATCCCTGCGACATCATTGAGGGAGGCAGTTTTATCAGTCTGTTTATAGCCGGATTATAATTCCACATTTCATTTTTTCTCTTCAGAAAAGTCTGACCTTTTTCACGGGCCGGAGCTGTTATGAGTGTCAGGGCATAATCATCCTCCATGGCCCACGATTTAAACTCTATAGTCCTTTCCCACGTTGGCCGGACAATAGTCATTGTCATAACACTGTAACCCGACATCTCTCCCTTGAATTTTTCATCAGCTTTTTCAACTATGTCTCTGGCAGACAGCGACTGGCCGGTAAGGTCAATGAAACTGACAACAAAAACAAAAGACCATAATACTCTATCCAACATTTTTTTCATGGCAATACCTTTATTTATACAGGTCAATAATATTATTCAGACATTTTTCAAAACGTAAATCGTCCCTGTCAGTAAAAATATAACTAAAAGCAAAACCCTTCATTGTCAAAATAAACATATTGAGCTCAAGTTCAGGATCATATCCAGGTTCCCTCCTGTCATTTTTTCGTTCGAAATAATCGGAAAAAATCTTCATTATCCGTGAGATAAGGAAATCGTTTTTGTGAGAATCCTGTGGCCCGTCTTCATTTGCATTCCTTGTAACTGAACTGAAAAATTGTTCGCGAACCTCATTCTGAAGCAAAACCTGTATCATCAGCCTCCAGAAATCCCTTTTTTCTTTCAGTATCAGAGCCATCTTTCTTATGAAAAATTCAAACTCATCTTCCGACAGATGTCCGTCTCTGTTAACATCAAAATAATCGTATATCTCATAAATGTATTTCAAAACAATTTCTGAAAGAAGATCATCCTTCCCCTTGAAATAGTTATAAAGCAAACCTTTTGAAATACCAGCCCTTTTGGAAATACTGTTTATCGTAGTTGCATGAAAACCCTTTTCTGCAAACTCCTCAAGGGCGACCTGCATAATAAGGCTTTTCTTTTCTCCCCTTATTTCTTCATACTGTTCAGGACTCCTGGGTGACATCTGACTGTGGCAATTAAATTTATGATATCATTTGCGATCAAAACATTTTTGACTGAACGTTCGGTCAAAGTTAAACCGTCATTTTTAATAATCCAAATTATTTTATATATTTTTTTGAAAGAGTTAATCATTCAGAATTTATCTGATATTAGAACTTATTTATGTCCTCTTCATGAATAAAATTTGTTCTTTTGCGTTTTTAAATAAACAATTTGTCAGACTGTTATTCAAGGGAATAAATATTGTAAGGTCAATATGAATAATTTGGGTGAAAAAGCTGTAAATCATTATTATCACCTTCTGTTTATGAGAAGAGTTTTGCTAGTGTTTTTTATATTTACACTTACAGTTTCTTCAGCTTTTTCACGCATTCCCGGAACAAAAGCAGCACGACTTGGAGCATCACTGGGCTATGGCTATCCTGAAGCCATTTGTATTAAGCTGAATTACGGCAATAATTTCCAGGCGGGCATCATGCAGTCATTTGACACTCAGGGAGCCGGGCCCACGGCTCTGGAATTCTACTACCGCTTTGGAGAAAAGCCACGTTTACTGGAACAAAAGCCCTGGTATTTTATGGCAGGATCTGCTGTCTATCTTTTTAACGTTAACTATAAGAAAGAGTATTCTTTATTGTTTTACCCCAGAATAGGAAGGTCTTTTGATTTCTCAAAGTATTCGGGGATACGTTTTGATATCGGTCCGGGATTCCCTTTTGGAAGAGATGAAGAAAATACTTCTTCAATCTCTCCTGTTGTACTTTCAGGAAGTCTTTGTCTCTACCTCAGATTCTGATTAGTTTTTTTGCCATACAATACCTGTTTTTGCAAACAATGGTTAATATACTTTTATTCTGTTGTAACATTCACAAAGGATCTCCGTTAAATCCGGATACCGGAGAATTTGAAAATGTGGTTCCATTATTTAACAAAAGATTTTCTATCTTTATCAATCGTACTTAATCATTTATATAATGGCAAGTCTTAAGTTTCTGTTGGGATTGATCCCTTCGACCCAAAAAATTGAGCAGGCTGAAAAAGCATTAGTGGATGAATTTAATAAACTATCAGTTTTTTCTGAATCTGATATTTTAAAAAAATACAATGAACTTAAAGATCTGATCAATTCTTCAGAATTCATTCAGAAAAAGAAAGAGATTGAGAATCTTTCCTACAGAAATTCTGAAGAATATCTGAAAGAAAAAGAATTTTTATCACTTCAGAAAGCCAGGGATATTATATTGTATTTCAAAACCATTGCCGGATCAAAGATCAAAAGGTTCCGGGAACTTGACGGATCCGGAAAAATAAACGGATATGAAGATCTTAAAAATCTGGTTGGCTCTCTTGAGTTCAGAGAGAAAAAGAAAACAAAGGAATTCAGAAACAGTGATGACGAGAAAAAGCTTCAGGAATTCCTTCGATTGAAAAAAAGTCCGGAAATAAAAAATTATTATTCTTTCAAAAAATCAAAAGAGTATGCCAATTTTCTTAACCTTGACGGATCGGCGAGGCTTGCCAGATATAATGAACTAAAAGACTATGTTGCATCTCCTGAATTCAGGGAAAGGAAGAATTACCTGCTTGACAAAAAGAGGTTTGAAAAGAGTGATATGTACAAACATATACAGGAATTCGACAGACTACAGAAGAATGAGGATATTATCTGGTACTTTAAGGTAAAAGATTCTGACAAATTCAATATTCTGAAAGAAAGAGAGCTCACTTTCAGCGATGAGTTTGACGGAGAAAAGCTTGACCTTGATAAATGGCTGACTAATTATTACTGGGGAGACAAGCTGCTCAATGACAGATATTCTGTTGAACCTGACCTCCAGGCCTACACTGAAAAAGAGAACTTCGAAGTACGTAACAGTCTGTTGAAAATAATAACCAAACCTCAAAAAGTTAAGGGGAAGGCATGGACTGAAGGCGGTTTTAAAATAAGGGACTTCAATTTTACTTCCGGTATCGTCAATACCGGAAAAAGCTTTCGTCAGAAATACGGTATATTTTCAGCCAAGGTTAAATTAGGCAATCCGGCTGCTAAATGTGCTTTCTGGATGCTTGCTGACAAGATAACACCACATATTAATATCTGCCATACAAAAGAAGGTAAAGTCTTCTTTGATTTTTTTACTCCTTCCGCTAAAATGTTTAAAACATCAGTAGGTGGGAAATATGCAAATGACTTCTTTATTTATACCCTCGAATGGACTCCTTCCAGTCTTGTATGGAAAATTAACGGGGCTGAAGTTTTTTCTACCACTTCTGATGTTCCTCAGGAACCTATGTATATTGGTTTCTCCGGCGGTCTCGACAAACCAGTGAACAGTATGATGACGACAGAGATAGACTGGGTCAGAGTATATCAGCCAATAAAATAACAAAATCCAAAGTCAGGCACATCGGAGCGAAGCATAGATTCCGCGATAGCGGAAGAGCGCAGGGCACAGGAAAAGGCACAGGGCTCAGAGCTCAGGGCACAGAGGAAAATAGCAAGGGATTTGGGGTTTGGGGGTCAGAAAAGGCTCAGGGCAAAGAGCACAGGAAAAGGCACAGGGCTCAGAGCTCAGGGCACAGAGGAAAATAGCAAGGGATTTGGGGTTTGGGGGTCAGAAAAGGCTCAGGGCACAGAGCACAGGAAAAGGCGCAGGGCACAGTAGGTACCAAAGTCGGCCAAACATAGACCACACCACCCTGTCAAATAGCCTGTTAAGCCCCCTTCAGGGGGTGGGGGGTTGGAAAAGGCACAGGGCTCAGAGCTCAGGGCACAGAGGAAAATAGCAAGGGATTTGGGGTTTGGGGGTCAGAAAAGGCTCAGGGCAAAGAGCACAGGAAAAGGCGCAGGGCACAGTAGGTACCAAAGTCGGCCAAACATAGACCACACCACCCTGTCAAATAGCCTGTTAAGCCCCCTTCAGGGGGTGGGGGGTTGGAAAAGGCACAGGGCTCAGAGCTCAGGGAAAAAAGGAAAATAGCAAGGGATTTGGGGGTCCGAAATGGCAGGCGCTAAGTGAATTTCGCTTCTTCTCTCCCTTTCTGTAACTATTTATAATTTTATCCGTCTTTTTACCGTAGTAATTATTATGACGGTAAAAGAGTACAACAGGTCTGTTGAAGAGTACGCCGATAATATCTACCGTTTCATCCGGGCCGATCTGAAGGATGATGAGCGGGCAAATGATATTGTACAGGATACCTACGAAAAACTGTGGAACCACGTTGCAGAACTTGATTATGCAGTTGTTAAATCGTGGTTGTTCTCTACAGCATACCATACAATGATCGATGTGATCCGTAAAGAAAAGAGAATCACATATCTTGAAATCACCGACAATAATGATATGCCTGACGGATCACAATATTCCGATCTGAATGAGATCCTTCATTCAGCTCTTCAACGTCTGCCTGAAAACCAGAAGTCTGTCATTTTACTGCGCGATTACGAGGGATACAGTTACAGGGAAATAAGTGAGATAACCGGACAAACTGAAGCTCAGGTAAAAATCAATATTTACAGAGGCCGTTGTGCTCTGAAAACTTTTATCGGAAAAATTGAAACTGTTATATAGTATGCAACCTGACAGATCAAATTTTGAACAATGGATCACCGACTGGCTTGAAGGAAAACTGAGCCAGTCAGAGGTGGAACAGCTTCTGTCATTTCTGGAAGAGAATCAGGATATCCTTGAAAAGACAGAATTGGCAGGTTGTGAATGTCTGTCTGCCAATCCTGTTTCTATGCCCGGTAAGGATAAACTGAAACGATCAGCTGAGGAACTGACAAGATCGCAGATCGAGTACCTGTCTGTTGCTTTTCTGGAGAATGACATCACCCCGGGCCAGCTTAATGACCTGGAGCAGAACCTTTCTGTCCATCCTGAACACAGGAAAATTTTTGATGCCATCCAGAAAACCCGTCTTGATACTGCCCCTGTCAGATACAATAACAAACTACTTCTGAAAAAGCCGGATAACGTATGGCGCTTTCTACGTTACTCAGCTATTGTACTAGGTACAGCTGCAACAATAGCTATTCTTGTACTAAGTGCCGTTTTTATACCGCGTTATCTGTCCCTTAAGACACAAGCCATAACTGAAAAATATATGTCCGGAAATAATACCGGTCACATTGAAATTACAACTCCTGAGGTACTTCATGAGACTCCAGGAATGAACAAAAATTCATCTCTGGCTTCATCATCAGTTATGGAAACTACAAAATCAACAGGCTTTTCGGTAAAAGAAGCTCTTGCGGACAGTTCTCCGGTACCTGATACTGCACAAGCCCTTGTTATCAGATCGACACCTGCAATATCACCTGTTACCACAGCTAATCTGAAAGCTGCTGTAAGTGACAGTAACGGAAACAATATCCTGTTATATAACGGCTACATCAATATAGCAGCAAACGAAAATGATCAAAGGAGCAGATTACAGCAATATCTTGCAGGATTCTTCCGGGAAAGGATCCTGAAAGATGATGTAGTTACTGATGATCCCATTAAATCATATGAAGTGGCGCGGGCCGGTATTGAAGGCCTCAACAGGCTTCTTGGATGGGAAATGGCCCTGGTAACAACAAGTAACGAAGCAGGCGATTTACAGTCGTATTATTTCAGCTCAGGATTATTAAAAGTAAATATCCCTGCAAAAGATGAAAAAAACGGTTTGTAACCTTCGTGCCGGTTAATTCGTCTTAAACGCAGAGAGACATTACAAAGTGAATAAATGAAAATATATTCTGACTTTAAAGATTAATACTGATGAAAAGAACGGGTTTAATTATTTTTTTGCTGACATGTATTATTTGCGTTTCCGGACAGGGATCATCCGCTGCCGGTTCAAAGATCCATGAAAAAGAAAATTCAGATTCCAATAGTATAGTAAGGGTGATTGCCGGTAAAGAAAGGGTGATTGTTGAGAGTGACAGCAGTTCTGTAAAGATACAGGCTGGTAACCGGGAAATAGTGATCACAGATAATTACGAAAACAGGTTCCCAAAAGTTGAAATAGACAAGAGAACCAGAGAAGACAACTTATGTGATGACGAGGAAAAAGATCTCAAAGCAGAAAGAGAATGGAACAGAAGAAGATTTAAAGGACATCTGGCAGGTATTGAAGCCGGTTTTAACAATTACCTGACTGACGGATATTCTGTTTCTCTTCCGGATAACATTAATTATATGTCGCTTCACACGGGTAAATCCCTTAGTTTTAACCTCAATTTTACACAACTGAGCATCGGACTGGCCCGGCATATAGGATTTGTCACTGGTCTGGGAGTAAACTGGAATAATTATGTCTTTGAAGGGAACAATAATATTGTGAAGGGAGAAAACGGGGTTATTGAAATGCTCAATCCTGATGGTGTGCTTAAGAAATCAAAACTTACTACCATGTATCTTCAGCTGCCTGTATTGTTCGAGTTGCAAATCCCTACTGATCATAAGCGTCTTAATCTTTCATTCGGGACAATAGGAGCAGTTAAATTACACTCCCATTCCAAGATGGTATATGATAATGACGATAAAATCAAGTCTGACGATGATTTCAGCCTGAATATGCTACGCCTTGGTGCTACAGCACGTCTGGGGTATGAAAACTTTGCCATCTATGGAACATATTATATGACTCCGCTTTTCAAAACAGATAAGACTCCCGGGGGAACAAACCTCTTCCCCTATGAAATAGGTCTGGCATTTACCATTGATTAGTTTTTTTTCGTTCCTGAATATATTGAAGAGGCCGTCTCATAACATAAGTGAGACGGTCTTCTCATTTTTTCCTTTCCTCTTATCCCGGTATATTACTTTTTGTATACTTTTATTCTGAATATATTTGTTCCAAACAATGGATATGATACCGGAAAACACTCTGTCGCAACGTGAATTAAGACCTTATTTCAGACAAACCTCACTTCGTGAAATAGGAATTACAGGGCAGGAAAAACTAAAGAAAGCATCTGTTGCGGTGGTGGGTACAGGTGAACTGGGATGTCCCCTGTTCCAGTATCTTACGGCAGGAGGAGCAGGTTTCATATTAAATGGCAAAATATTAGTGTTTAATTTATTGTATAGTTCATTCTGGTTGCTGGATATTAAAAAAGCTCCATAGGATAATATCTGACCTTATGTTTTTTATACTATATTACACAATATTTACTTTATACATTATTTTGAATATTAAATAATTAAACCCAGTATTATGAGACTTTTACTAATAAGCAATTCTACGAATCCGGGAGAACCTTATCTTGATTATCCGAAGAAAAAAATCGGTGAATTTCTGGGTGATAATCCTGTAAAAGCTTTGTTTCTGCCTTATGCTGCCGTAACATTTTCATACGATGCCTATGAAAAGAAAGTATCTGAAAGGTTTCAGGAGACAGGTCATAATGTAGTTTCAGTCCATCACTACGATGACCCTGTCAAAGCTGTCAGTGAAGCATCAGCGATAGTTGTTGGTGGTGGTAATACATGGAAACTTATAAAGAATATTCAGGATAAAGGACTTATTGATATAGTGAGGCAAAAAGTATTGGGAGGCACTCCTTACATAGGATGGAGTGCAGGGTCAAATGTAGCATGCCCAACTATTAAAACCACTAATGATATGCCTGTAATGGAACCTCGTTCTTTTAATTCTTTCAATCTTATACCATTCCAGATAAATCCCCATTATCTTGATGCCAATCCGGCGGGTCATGCAGGTGAAACAAGAGAACAGCGTATTGAAGAATTCATAGAAGCAAATCCTGATGTTTATGTAGCAGGCCTGAGAGAAGGAACGATGCTGCTTATTGAAAATGAAGAGATAAATCTTTTCGGTCCACGCAAGGCAAGAATATTCAGGAAAGGAAAGCCTCCAATTGAAGTTGGTCCGGATGATGATCTCACATTCCTGCTCGAAAGAGAATCTTAAATTAATTCAAATAAACTAACTTTGTCGCCGTTATATGATCTGCAGTAATAAATTCTGTGCCGGGAATGAAATCTTATATTAAAGTAATACGGATTATTGCAGCTATTGTATTTGTATTATTCATTGCACTTTTTACCTCTTCACTGATCATTCAGGATAAGGTTGCTGATATTATTCTCAGATCGCTCAACAGGAACCTGTCAACCAAATACGATTTTGCTACAGTAAAACTGTCTTTTTTTAAAAAATTCCCCAAAGCCTCTCTCGATCTCAGGGATGTTGTCGTATATTCTTCTCCGGGATTTGACACCTCCTGTTTTATAGATGTTGATACCGATACACTTCTCTCAGCCGAATCGGTTATTATGGAATTTAAAATAACAGATATTATTGCCGGAGAATATAATATTGAAAGAATAGGAATAAAAAACGGTTTCCTTAATTTACTGACAGATACATCAGGACTGGTAAATTATGTTATAACAACCGGTAATAAAGGTAAGAACGGGAACATTTTCACAATCGATCTGAACCGGATAAACCTTACAGATGTTGCTGCTCAATACAATAATTTAGCTATAAACCTGTTGATCAGAGGATTTGCTGAATCGGGACATTTAAAAAGCCGTATTTCAGGTGATCATATTGATTTTACTGCAAAGGGGAAGCTTAAAGTTGAACATTTCAGGCTTAATAATTTCAGTATGACCAGGAGTGTAGATACCGATCTGGATGTAAATCTGCACCATTCGGATACAGGAACCTCTTTTACCAACAGTAGAATTTATATAGACGATTATGATTTTGGGCTCAATGGTCATGTATCTTCAGAAAACGTTCTTGATCTTATTCTGAGAGGAAATAACATCGATCTTTCAGCAGTAAAAAATTACTTCCCTGAGAAATACACTAAAACCTTATCTGAATATAATCCCACAGGTATTCTCAATATTGAGAGCCGTTTCACCGGCTTGCTGAGCAGGACAAGTCCTCCTGAAATAAATATTATTTTCCGCTTGGATAACGGAAGTATAACATATGATAAATCAGAATTATCCATAGATAATCTGTCATTCAGTGGTCACTACACCAACGGATCACAAATGATCCCCGAGACCAGTTCTCTATCTCTTACTGGTTTTGAAGGGAGACTTGGCTCAGCAACTTATAAGGGTTCCTTTCTGTTATCTGATTTTAATGCCTTGAACAGCAGGCTCATGATGACAGGAAGATTATTCCCCGCAGAAATAATTTCATTTTTTAATTTAAAGAATATTATCTCAGCAAAGGGGACTATTGATTTCGATATTGATATGAAAGGCAATCTTCAAAGAAGGAAAAAATACTCGTTCCCGGATTTCTTTAATTTCAGACCGGAAGCTGAACTTAACTTCAGGTCTTTTGGCATAGTTACAGAAAATAACAAATTTACACTTGAAAACGTCAACGGAGATCTTTTTGTTTCTGATACCACTATTGCCAGAAACCTGAGATTTACATACAGAGATCAGCCATTTGAAATAAGTGGTAAGATGATCCGTTTTACTGACTGGATTTCTGGCAAACCTGCTGTTATGAATGTCACTGCAGATGTATCATCTGAAAATATAAGTCCCGAAAATCTGTTTTCAGATACTTCATCTGAATCTTCTTCAGGCGGTAAACTGAAACCTGCAATTCTTCTGCCCAGGAATATGCTGATGGATATAAATTTCCGGATTGATAATCTTTCCTATAAAAGTTTTTCTGCTTCTGACATTAGTGCAACAGTTAATTATTCTCCCGGAATGATAAGTTTTAAATCATTAAATTTATGTTCACTTAACGGGCTTATAACAGGTGATGGTTTTTTTGCTCAAAACAATGATAAATCATTCTTATTGAAGGGTGTTTTTGATCTTGAGAAAATTGATATAAACAATACTTTTTCCACATTCAATAATTTTGGCCAGAAATTTATTGTATCGGAAAATCTCCAGGGATTATTATCAGGAACTTTATCATTACTTATACCCATGGACTCGCTACTGAAGCCCGACATTAAATCTCTTGTAGCTGAGGGTAATTATATTATTTCCGATGGAGCGCTTATTGATTTTGATCCGGTAAAAGAGCTTTCCTCTTTTATAGAACTGTCGGAACTGCAAAATATTCATTTCGAAGAACTTGAAAATGATTTCTTTATCAGGAACAATTCCCTTTTTATACCTCAGATGGAAGTAAATTCTTCTGCTGCTGATCTTTCTATAAATGGCCGGCACGATTTTGAAAATAATTATGAATATCATGTTAAGATCCTCTTATCAGAAATCCTGAGCAGGAAAATCCGTAAACCACGTCCAAATACTACTGAATTCGGGGCTGTTCAGGATGATGGTCTGGGGCACACTTCCCTGTTTTTAAAAATAGCCAATAAGGGAAAAGAAGTAAAAGTCTCATACGATATCAAAGCTGCAGGGAACCAGATCAGGGAAGATATCAAAACAGAAAGGCAGACACTCAGAAATATCCTTAATGAAGAATATGGGAGAACCACTTATGATAGTCCCGATACTTCCCGTTCTACAGGAAAAACCCGGCGCTTCAGGGTTATTTGGGAAGAAAGGGACGGAAATAAAGCAGAATAAAAAATTCAGAAAGAAAATAAAAATCAATCTTTAATAGTTTTAAAGAAGACAAAGTAAACTGTTTATTCGGTTTTGAATAGTTACCGTCATAGAACATTGTGGATGCTGGCACTCTTCATGCTTGCCGTCATGACAGGTATAGGGTCACTTGCCTATACCAATTATCTTGTTGACATATTGAAGGAAGAAGAAAGAAAGAAAGTTGAATTATGGGCTGAAGCAACAATAATAATCAATTCTGCTGATACTGAAAATAATCTGGAATTCCCGTTTTCAATAATTGAAAATAACACTACCATTCCCGTTATTCTGACCGATGAAGCTGACAAAATAATAAGCTCGGGCAATTTTGATGCTGTACGTATGCTTGATTCTGTTTATATGCAGGATCAGCTTAACAGAATCAAAAAGAGGAAAGATCCCATAATTATTAATCTGGGTAATGGTTTTATCAACAGAATATACTACAAAGACAGTATCATTCTTACCCAGTTGATCTATTATCCCTATGTTCAGTTAACAATTATTATCCTGTTTATTCTGGTTGCTTACCTTGCTTTCCGCTCATCAAGGAAAGCAGCTGATAATCAGGTATGGGTAAGCATGTCAAAAGAGACAGCTCATCAGCTTGGAACTCCTACCTCTTCACTTGCAGGATGGGTAGAAATTTTACAGGAACGACATCCGGGTATTTCAATAACAGCTGAAATTGGCAGGGATGTTGAAAGACTGGAAAAAATAACCGAGCGCTTTTCCAGGATAGGATCCAGACCTGCACTGAAAAAAGACGATATTATTCCTATTATCTCACGTACAATTGATTACCTTAAGACACGCTCATCATCGAAAGTGCAGTTTATTGCTGATTTTGACAGATCAAAACAAATTATTGCACCTGTAAATGCACCTCTCTTTGAATGGGTAATAGAGAATCTGGCAAAAAATGCCATTGATGCCATGGAAGGCAGTGGTGTAATTATTTTCAGAGCAATGGAAAATGGCAAAACTGTAATTATTGATGTTACAGATACAGGGAAAGGTATTCCAAAAGGCTCCTTCAGAAAAATTTTTGATCCCGGATATTCCACGAAACAGAGAGGCTGGGGTTTAGGTCTTTCTCTGGCCAAAAGAATAGTGGATGAATTTCACTCAGGACGTATTTATGTACGCCAGTCAGAGCCTGGAAAAGGTTCATGTATAAGGATCATCTTAAAGAAATAATTACTGTATCGCGGCTTACAGTTATCGTATAACAGGGAATGAATAGAAAAGACATTGAAATAATGGCACCGGCCGGATCGTATGAGTCTCTCATAGCTGCTATACAGGGAGGAGCCGATTCTGTTTATTTCGGTGCGGAAAATCTCAATATGAGAGCCGGTTCATCACATAATTTCACTTTGGATGATCTGCGGAAAATTGCATCAATCTGTTCAGCAGATGGATTGAAAAGTTATCTCACTGTGAATGTTGTAATTTATGATGATGAGATAACACAAATGCATAAAATTATTGATACTGCGGCAGAAAGTGGTATCACAGCAATAATTGCTTCTGATCTGTCAGCCATCAGATATGCCCGTAGTATTGGGATGGAGGTTCATCTCTCGACACAAATGAACATTAGCAATACAGAGGCCTTGAAATTTTTTTCACCGTGGGCCGACGTTGTTGTTCTGGCCAGAGAGCTCAATCTCCACCAGGTTAAGCATATCTGTGATTCTATTTCTGAACAGAACATCCGGGGGCCCGGCGGAGATCTGATCAAAATTGAAATGTTTGCTCACGGAGCTTTGTGCATGGCTGTTTCCGGCAAATGTTATCTCAGCCTGCATGAAAATAACCATTCAGCTAACCGTGGTAATTGCTATCAGACCTGCCGTAAATCCTATATAGTGACTGAAAAAGAATCAGGCTATCAGCTGGAGATAGATAATGAATACATTATGTCACCAAAAGATCTTTGCACCATTGGCTTCATTGATCAACTTTTAAATGCAGGCGTCAGAGTACTGAAAATAGAAGGACGTGCACGTTCACCTGAATATGTAAAAACAGTATCAGTATGTTATGATGAAGCAGTGAGAGCTGTTGAAGAAGGATCTTTTTCAACGGAAGCTGTAGAAGGATGGAAAAAACGGTTGTCAACGGTGTTCAACAGAGGCTTCTGGGACGGATATTATCTCGGACAAAGCCTCGGCGATTGGAATACAAATTACGGATCCAGCGCAACGAAAAAAAAGGTTTATCTGGGTAAAGTCACCAACTATTTTAAAAAGATCCGTGTAGCTGAAATTAAACTTGAAAACGGTAATCTTGAACCAGGGGATCATCTGCTTATAACAGGCCCTTCCTCAGGCGTTGTTGACCTTATAGTACAGGAGATAAGAGTCGATCTTAAGGAAACAGAAAAAGCTCTGAAAGGAGAATATTGCTCAATAAAAACCAAAGATGTTTTAAGAAGGTCCGACAAAGTCTTTAAATGGATCGATTCCTCTAATGATAACGAGCAATAAAGGAATAAGATCAGATTTTTATCTTATGTGATGCTTCAATTATCAGTTCTGCATTATGTTTTACATCGTAAACAGTATCGGATTCTACATAAATGATTGTCTTTGATGGTTTTCTTGAAAGACTGTACATATATGTCCTGTCATAATATCTGAGCATGATCCTGACAGCCTCTTCCATGTTGCTTGATTCAATAGCTGTAAGCACCTTTTTAGTATTTTCGCCGCCCAGCCGTTTACTGACTTTTGTAACGCACTCCCGCAGATGATCATGGGGAAAAGCAGCATATTCCTCTAACAATTTGGGGATTCTATTTTCAACATCAATCATGAGAATGATTGCAGGTGCTGTTTTTAACTGAGAATAAAAATTATCCGGCATAAAGACTGACCCAATATTTCTGCTTTCATCCTCAACCCACACCGGCTCATCCTGTGTTATCCTGTCCCATTCATTAAAGAGCCTGTTGGCAAAATGTTCTGAAGAAGGCTGCAGATCCTGTCCGAGTGCACCAAAGGCAGAACCTTTATGATTGGCAAGATCTTCAAGGTCTATCACCTGATGACCGCCGGTATATAAATACCTTAATATTTCTGTTTTACCGCTTCCTGTCATGCCTCCGAGAACAATAATCTTTTTTTTCCTGTCATAACTATTAAGAATATGATGTCTGTAAGATTTATATCCTCCTTCCAGGATTTCCGTTTTAATACCACCCAGAGAAAATAACCATCCCATTGTTTCTGAACGCATACCTCCCCTCCAGCAATAAACAAGAAGACGATTATCCACAGCATGACTGAGAGCCTTTTCAAGCCGTGAATCAATTGCCGGTCCAATCAGTTCCAGCCCTTTTAATATAGCTTTTATTCGTCCCTCATTCTTATATGTAATACCGACGATCTCCCTCTGCTTATCATCAAATAAAGGAATGTTAACTGCACCCGGTATATGCCCGGTTTTATACTCTCCGGGAGACCTCACATCTGCTATGGGAACAGAAGCGGATAATCCGAGAAATTTTACAATATCTGTTTTATTGACAGTCACTTCTAATACAAATAAAAAAATCTTATTATTCTTTATCCCAAACATTTCAGGATATGATAAACGGATAGAATTCCCTGACTCAAAAGAAAAAGACTATTCAGTGTTATTTGTTTTATTATCAGTCAGCTTTGAAATGTTTAATAAATAGTTTTCTGAGTTCATCTATTCTGACAGGTTTGGCAACAAACTCCCTTATACCTGATAATTCTGATTTTTTCTTTGTTTCGGGCATCGTGTCAGCAGTAAAAGCTGCAATTAAAACAGAGCTGTCATGTTCAAGTATCTTTCTTGATGACTCAAAACCATCCATCTCCGGAAGGAACAGATCCATAAATATCAGGTCGTATTTTTTCTTTGTCGCTTTAAGGTATGCATCGTAGCCATCTTCAGAAATATCATATTTATATCCGAGTGTCTGAAGCATTGTCCCGAGCATCTTAAGATTCATTTTATTATCTTCCACGACAAGTATTTTAATATCCTTTCTGATATCATTACCAGTTTCATCTGCCTGTTGTGACTGCAAAAAAGGGAAACACTCCTGAACAGCTGTTGTTAATTTTACAGTATCTACAGGTTTTAAAACATATTTATCAATACCCAGTGATATGCATTTCCGGTAGTTGCCTTTGATATCTCTTGCACTGATCAGCAGAACAATTATCTTTTTTGACAGCCCTTTTTCCCAGATAGCCTGTGCTGCTTCAAAAGCGTCAAAATCGTTCTCATCAACTATTATCAACAGGTTATATTGGTGGCCCGATGAATTCAGGTTAGTTCTTATCTGTTCCAGAGTATTTTTCTGAAAAGTAGTAAGCGATATATTCATCCCCGACTTATGCAGAAGTGTCATTATTTCCTCATCCCTGTTTTGCTGGCCTGTTATTACCATAGCCTTTATTTTTGAAAATGAGTCGATCTCCTCACGATTAACATCTTTGATTATCCTGTCGCTGGAACAGACTACAAGCGAGAAAGAGATTTTTGTGCCTTTGTTTCCTGACAAACCCGACGGGCTTTCCGCTATCAGATCACCTCCCATCAGTTTTATAAGTTGCCGGGCAAGGATAGCTCCAAGTACTGATTTATCATTGTTTTTGATCACTCCGGGTCCATTGTTGTCTATTGTATCTCCGAAGAGGCGTTGGAGAGTATCCTCATTAAAATAATGGCCGGTATCGAGTAATTCAAATTCCAGAGTAATAAAGCCGTTATTTTTGTTTCCTGTACGGCATTTCAGAATTATTTCTCCGTTTTCTGTATTAGTAACAGAATGAAGAATAAGATTTGTTAGTATCTGCCGTATTCTAAAAGGATCTGCAATAATATTTTCAGGAACATTTTTTTCTATTATGCTTTTAAAAACAAGCTCTTTGCCAGTTGTAAAAGCCTTTGCCAATTCTGAACAGTATGTTATTTCTTCCCTGAAATTAAAGGGTTTCTCATCAAGGACCATCTGTCCTGTCTCAATCTTTGAGAAATCGAGTATATCATTTATGATGCTCAGAAGTGTATCTGTCGAGCGGCTCAAAATATCTATTGCATCTTTTATTTCACTGTTCAGTTCGTAACGGCTTAAAACATCTGTTATTCCTATGATACCATTGAGAGGAGTTTTTATTTCATAACTCATTCTGGCAAGGAATTCGGATTTTGCCACATTTGCCTTTGCTTCTTTTTTCCTTGCAGTCTCAAGCAATGTAACATCTGTTAAAAGCTCCATAATAGCTTCTTCTCCATTAAAAGAAAGGGGTAAACTGTTTTTATACAGAATAGTCTCTCCCGTTTGTCCCGGAAGAATGATGAATTGTTCGGGATTGAATGTACTACCCAGGTTCCTGGCAAAATAATAACCTGTTTGGGTTACAGATTCTTCCGGATAAAACTCACCTTCCATATCTTCTTCTCTTTCATAGGAGAAGAATGATGCAGCTATTTTGTTAGCTTTCAGTATTTTCCTGTTCCGATCGTGTAAAATGACTGCCACAGGCATCTCTTCGATAAGTCTGAAAAACATCTTTTCCGACTCAATTAACCTTTTCTTTTCTTTTTTCTGCTCTTTAATATATTTCAGGAAAAACCAAATAATAGTCTGAATAATAAGTAAAGTAGCCAACACAATAAAGATGGAATTCCTGAAGATATATTTCTGAAATCTGTCTGCCGGGGCAGAAAAAACCAGACCAATATCTCTCTGTAAAAGAGTTGTTGAATAATAAGAAGATATCAGTTTTTTGCCTGTTTTATTAATTATTGCATTATGTATTTGATCGCCGTTACTGCCTTTTACAAGATCGTGTACAATTTTTTCCGTTCCGGAATAATCTACAGGTATTACAGCATTATCATAAATAATCTTCCCTGAATCGCTCATGACCCATTGCCACTGATAATCCTTAAGATTAAAAACTGAAAATAAGTCTCTGAAATATTTTTCATAATCAATTTTAACAACGATATTACCAAGGGCAACATTATCTTTTATGAATGGAATGATATAATCTGATTCATTGTTGTCTCTTATTATCTGTTCAATATTATAAAGATGGTTTTGGGAATGGAGTACAAACTTCTGTTCCAGCCATTCACCACTATCTTCATCACGTTTCAGAGTAAACTCGTTTTTCTCATTGTCAAAAATCCTGATATCTGTTACCATATTCTGGTATCTGGAAAATAACAGTTTCATTTTTTCTTTTACTCTGTTCTGTATTTCAGTATCCTTAAAAAAACCGCCCAGATCTTCTGTAAATATTATTTCATTCAGATCACTGGGAAAACCAGTATTTATATCATCGACAGAAAGACCAACTATCTGGGCCTGTCTGCCAAGTAAAGTGGTTATATAACTGATTTGTCTGTCATACAGGTTCCTGTAATAAATGATATTTACTATAAGTATTATAAGGAATGCTGAGTATACTATAATTAACAGTTTTTTCATTCTCAATCAGATTTGCCGTCCAGTGGGCATAAAGATACTCTTTAAAAATATATCATTTTTACTGCTCTATCTGTATTTTCTGTTCTCATCCTCAAGAATGCTCAGGTAGCTTCTATAGCGTAAGGGGTTTATATATCCGGCCTCAACGGCCTTTCTGACAGCACATCCAGGTTCATCTAGATGAAGGCAATTATAGAAGCGGCAGTCTTTGGATATTTTGAATATCTCAGGGAAGAAATGGTAGATCTCATTCCTGTCCATATCCACAATTCCAAATCCTCTTATACCTGGTGAATCGATAAGATATCCTCCAAAGGGTAAGGGATGCATTTCGGGAAATGTTGTTATATGCTTACCCTGTTTATGATAATCGGATACTTCAGCCGTTTTAAGGTTTAAGGAGGGGTTAAATACATTTAGCAGAGTACTTTTACCAACTCCTGAATTACCTGCCAGAAGGCCTATTTTATCTTTCATCTGATCTATAAGGTTGTCCAGACCGTTCATATCTTTCAGAGACAACCTGAAACACTTATATCCTATTTTTTCATAGACGCGGATCAGATTCTCCATTCTTTCGGTCTCTTCTGTATCATAGAGATCTGTTTTATTTATTATAAGATATGCAGGGACACTGTAGGCTTCTGCTGTGACAAGGAAGCGATCAATAAATTCCACAGGTGTTACAGGAAGGATTATTGTTAACATAAGAAAGACCTGATCAACATTAGCTGCAATAATCTGGACCTCTTTTGATAGATTTGATGCTTTTCTGAGTATATAATTTCTTCTCTCAAGTATTTCTGTAATAACTCCTGAATTGGCATTGTCCTCAAAACGGAAAATGACATTATCGCCCACGGCTACCGGGTTTGTTGTTCTGATACCTCTAAAACGGAAACTTCCTTTCAGAGTACATTCGATTGTCCGGTCTTCTCCGTAAAATATCTTGTAACGGCTTCCTGTTGATTTTATGACCAATCCTTTTTCCAATATTATTTTTTGAACAACAAAAGTAATTATTCCGGTAAAATATGTATCTTCCAGTTTTACATTGAATATTATGTGAGAAGAAAAAAGGTGTCTGAAAAAGACACCTTTTTTCTTTTAAAATAAATAATAACCTAACTATCTGATGCCATCAGAAGGAATGGTTTATTTTCAAAACTATGATAGAAAGGTCTCAATCGATCTGTATTATAGTGTTCTGCTACATCAACTACTTTCTTTGATGAAGTGATAACATTTATCGGTAAATTATCATAACGGCCGTTTTTAAGAACGACTATTCTGCCATGGACTCCTTTCAGGATAAGGTCAAGAGCCAGATTACCATAGGCCATGGGGACAATTGAATCGATAGCATCCGGATCACCACCTCTTACCATATATCCCAGTTTCTGATTTATTACATTAATAGTTTTCCCGTTGTTATATTTTGAAGACAGTTCTTTAAGCTCTTGTGAAACCACATCACCGATACCTCCCAGTTTAGCGTGGCCGTAAGCATCTCTTTCACTATCGGCAAATATCATTTCTCCTCCTTTAAACATTGCTCCTTCCGAAACAAGGACAACTGCATATTTGCTTGGATTGATGTTCCTGTCTTCCACAAGAAGTTTTGTCAATAATTCAATATCAAATTTATATTCCGGAATAACACATCTGTTGGCAGATCCGGCCATTGTAGGCAGCATAGCTGTAAAACCGGCATATCGACCGAAAACTTCCAGTACAAGAATTCTTTCGTGTGATCCGGCAGATGTTCTCAGACTGTTTGTCATCTGGATTGTTCTTGTAACACACGTACTGAATCCTATACAATAATCAGTACCGGGTACGTCGTTATCCATGGTTTTAGGAATTGCAACAACGTTAACTCCTTTTTCAAATAAATGAACTCCATAACTAAGAGTATCATCTCCTCCTATAGGAATGAGATAATCTACTCCAAGCCATTCCAGGTTTTTTATAATCTCGGGAGTCAAATCATTTATCTCTTTATTATAGTCCTCCTGGAGATGCACCGGTACAGAAGCTTTTGGCATATGACTGGGGCGGGTCCTGGAAGTATGAAGAAAAGTACCTCCGGTACGTCCTGCTTTGTTAACAATATCATCTGTCAATATCTGGTAACAGAAACTGTTATCAACTTTTTTGTCCCTGATAAGTTCGGTAATACCTGCCCAACCTCTTTTTAGGCCGATAACTTTGTATCCTTCCCTGTTTGCACGTATGGTAACCGCTCTGATAGCCGGATTAAGTCCTGGTACATCGCCACCTCCGGTCAGAATGGCAATAATTCCTTTTGTTTTTTTTACTGTTACGTTTTTCTTATTATTCGTTGTTCCCATTATTAAGATTTTTAACCATTCAAAGTAAAACAATTTAATTTTATTCTGAAAAACAAATAATAATCTTATTATTACAAAATAATTAAACAAATTTTCTGATATAAAAACAGAAAAAATGTTATGTCGAAAGCTAATAAAGTACTCATTACAGGCGGAAGTGGTCTCGTTGGTAAGTATCTGACATCTATGCTACTGGCCGAAGGTTATATAGTAAAACACCTGTCACGCCGGCATAATTCTTTTGGAACAGTCAGGGTCCATCAGTGGGATCCTGACAAGGGAATTGCTGATGATGCCATTTTCAAGGATATTGATTTCATCATTCATCTGGCCGGAGAAAATCTGTCAGGCAAACGTTGGTCAGCAAGACAAAAAGAGGTCATTATGAGAAGCCGTGTTGACTCTGCCAGGTTATTATTTGAAAAAACCGATAAATCCGGACATAAACTGAAAGCATTTATCTCTGCCTCAGCTGTTGGTTATTATGGTTCTGTTACATCCGGAAGAATATTCAAAGAAGATAACCCTCCGTCTGACGATTTTCTTGGTTCGGTATGCAGAGCATGGGAAGAAGCTGCCAATCTCTTTGCATCATCCGGTATCCGTACAGTAAAGATCAGGAGTGGTGTTGTACTTGAAAAAAACTCCGGTGTCCTTGCCTCACTGCTTGTCCCGGCTCATTATGGCATCTTTTCATATCCCGGTAACGGAAAGCATTATCTTTCATGGATACATATTAAAGATCTTTGTGCCATCTACATGAAAGCTCTTCACGATGAAGAGATGTCAGGTGCATATAATGCTGTTGCTCCACATTATACTCAATACCGTGTGTTTATGAAAACACTGGCAATGGTTAAAGGGAAACGCTTCTTTCATCCACCTCTGCCGGCAGTCCTACTTAAATTATTCTTTGGTGAGATGTCACAAATGATACTGACTGGCAGCCGGATCTCTCCTGAGAAAATTATTCAGGCCGGATATAGTTTTTTGTTTGATAATCCACATAATGCACTGAATGATTTACAGAACTGATTACCATATTCATACAACTTTCAGCGACGGTAAGGCAGATCCGGAGGATTATGTCGATGCTGCACTAAAGGCCGGTATAAATGAAATAGGCTTTTCGGAACACTTGTCCCTTGTGAAAGACAGACCTGACTGGTGTATGGAACCATCACAAATAATGACGTATATCAATAAAATTGCCAGCCTGAAGGAAAGAACTTCAGACATCAAAATAAGGACGGGCCTGGAGGTTGATTATATTCCCGGAGCAGAGAAAGAGACAGAATTGTTTCTTAGAGATATGGATCTTGATTACCGGATTGGGTCTGTCCATTACCTGGATCAAAAGACTGTGGATATGAACCCCGGTTTTTATAAGGGGAAAGATATTGATCTGTTGTATAAAGGATATTTTGAAACAGTAATGACAGCTGTTTCTTCAGGTCTGTTTGACATTATCGGACATTGTGATCTTATAAGAATATTTGGCCATAAGCCATCATTCAGCCCTGAATATCTTTACAGAGAACTGGCTGTTTGTCTGAAAGATAATGATATAGTCTTTGAGCTCAATACCAACGGACGGAATAAACCGCTCGGAGATTTTTATCCCGACCGGCAATATCTCCGGTTATTCAGTGAGGCAGGTGTTCCTGTATGTGTTAATTCGGATGCACATCTGCCTGACCGTGTAGGTCAGTATTTTGATGAAGCATACACTCTGCTGAAGAAAAGTGGTTTCAATGAAATGGCTGTATTCTCTTCAAGAAAAAGGGACATAATCCCTTTTTAACTGCCATCCGGTTATTCTGTCTGAAATGAATGTAAACTTCCGGCTTTCTTTACCAGGCTCCCGTCATATGCTCCAGGAATATTTTCACTCCTATTGCAATAAGAATAAGCCCTCCTATAATTTCAACTTTCCGGCCAAGTCTTTTGCCTGCCGATTTACCGATTCTGATAGCAAGCATTGAGGCCAAAAATGTAATTATACCTATGATACCCCCCGAAAACAGTATTCTGATATTAAGCAGGGCAAAGCTTATCCCGACGGCAAAAGCATCAATACTTGTTCCTACTGCTGCTGCCAGAAGATCTTTCCCTTTTGTATAATCTCTTTTCTTCTCTTGTTCTTCTCTGACAATGCCTTCATAGATCATTCTTATACCCAAAAAAGATAAAAGGGCGAGTGCAATCCAGTGATCTGCCGCTTTAAACATGTCACTAAAAAAAGATCCCAAAAAATATCCCAGGACAAATAATCCTGCCTGGAAAACCCCCAGGAAGAAAGCTATTTTGAATGCTTCACGGAACAGGATCCCGTTTTTTATTACACCATACGAAAAAGAAAGGGCGAATGTATCGAAAGATAAACCAAGAGCAACGGCAACAATTGTCAGAAAATCCATTTACCCAAAAAATTGATGCACAAACATACATAAAAAATCTTACACCCCTTTTGAAATTGATATATTTGCACACACTGTATTAATTGAAATGAGAACAGTTATCCAGCGTGTGATAAAAGCTTCAGTCAGTGAAGGCAGACGGGTTTTATCATCTATTGGTCCCGGCCTTGTTGTCTTTCTGGGTATAGAAGGTACCGATAATGATGAAGATATTGAATGGCTTGCTTCCAAGATAGTCAGGTTACGTATATTCGATGACAACAGGGGGATAATGAATCTGTCGGTACTTGAAACAGGCGGAGATATTATTGTTGTCAGTCAGTTTACTCTTCATGCAAAAACACGGAAAGGGACCAGGCCTTCATACATAAATGCTGCCCCCCCGGAAATTGCCATTCCCGTGTATGAAAAATTCATTGCCCGGTTAAATGCTTTACTGGGCAAAGCGGCAGGAACAGGTAAGTTTGGGGCTATGATGCTTGTGGAAATACATAATGACGGTCCGGTTACCATTATAATTGATACAAAAAACAAGGAATGATATATGCAGATAACTCATAATCACTCTTATGACAGGTCATTAAAAAGATCTGTTCTCACAGTATCTGCTTCGGCTGCTTTTCTCACCCCTTTTCTCGGATCAGCAATAAACCTTGCTCTTCCTTCAATAGGGAAGGATTTTAATACTACTGCCGTTGAACTGGGATGGATAGTCAGCAGTTTTATTCTTACCTCTGCTATGTTTCTTCTTCCTTTCGGCAGACTGGCAGACATAAAAGGAAGGAAAAAGATATTCAAATACGGAATAATCCTCTTCACATTTTCAGCTTTTCTGATCATCTTTTCCTGGAATATAGAATCTCTGATCATTTTCCGGATTATACAGGGAATATCAGGAGCTATGATCTTCGGTACCAGTCTGGCAATACTAACCTCCGTCTTTGAACCCGGAGAACGGGGACGGGCTATGGGAATAAATACAACAGCAGTTTATGCCGGTCTTTCCAGCGGGCCTGTTGTTGGCGGTCTGTTGACTCAATATTTCGGATGGAGAAGTATCTTTGTATTCCTTGTCCCTATCGGTATCTTTTCTTTTTACCTTGTAGTAAAGAAAATGAAACCCGAATGGGCAGAGGCTAAAGGTGAAAAATTCGACTGGAAAGGATCCGTTATTTATGGTATTTCTCTTGCCTCTTTTATGTATGGCTTTTCAAAGCTACCACACCCCTCAGGATGGGTTTTCCTGCTTTGCGGTCTGATTTTCGGTTTATCTTTTGTTTTTTTTGAAAAAAGGATAGACAATCCGGTTTTTGATATTAGACTGTTATTGCACAACAGGGTTTTTGCCCTGTCAGGACTGGCAGCTCTTATCCATTATTCAGCTACCTCTGCAACAGGGTTTTTCATAAGTCTTTATCTTCAATACCTGAAAGATCTTGATTCAAGAACAGCAGGTTTTGTTATGATTTCCCAGCCTGTAATGATGGCCCTTTTGTCTCCTATGGCAGGGAGATTATCTGACAAACACAATCCCGGAATCATTGCCTCAATAGGGATGAGTCTCACAGCAACAGGACTGATCATGCTGTGCTTTATCAATGAAAACAGTTCCGTATCACTTATAATCTTTATGCTCATCATAATGGGAACAGGATTCGGTTTTTTTTCCTCACCCAATACCAATGCCATCATGAGCTCCGTGGAGAAAAAGCATTTGGGTATTGCTTCCGGTGTTGTCGGTACCATGAGGATGGTGGGACAAATGCTCAGCATGGGTATTGCAATGATGTTACTGGCTTTATATATGGGACAGGAAGCAATTACACCCGAAACATATCCCGGGCTTATTTCAGGAATGAGAACAGGCTTTGTGATTTTTTCCGGTCTCTGCATAATTGGTATTTTTGCCTCCCTGGCAAGGAACAAAGGGAAAAATCTGAAACCTTAGCTGATAATCTTCAGGGTAATCATTGTACCGGCTACTATCAGTTGAAACAGAGAAATAAACTATATTGAAAAAAACTGTTATTAAAACTAAAAACATTATATTAACCCCCTGCTTTTGGCTGAACATTATCACTATTATTTAAACCGGAAGAAGCAATGACTAAACTATATGAGAAACTCATCAAATCGTGTCCTACAGAGAGTGAAATCAGAAATGGACTTAAAAAAACTGCATCAGCAGTTCCGGATCGTCCGGACAAGCATTTGTTAATGAAAATTCTTAACCTGATAGATCTTACAAGTCTTAATACCACAGATAACAAAAGCCAGATTTTAAGGCTTACCGGCACTGTCAATAGTTTTAAAAGCCGTTTCTCCAATATCCCCAATGTAGCTGCAATATGTGTATACCCTAATTTTGTTCCTGTTGTAAAAGAGAAGCTCACTGCAAAAAATGTCAGGATTTCTTCTGTTGCCGGGGCTTTCCCATCCTCACAAACATTCAGGACCATAAAAGTTGATGAATGTAAAATGGCAAAGGATAACGGAGCAGAGGAGATTGAAACAGTTATTCCTGTAGGTTCATTTCTTGGAACTGATTACGCCTTTGTAGCTGAAGAGATACGTGAAATAAAAAAAGCCATAGGTGACACCACACTTAAAGTGATAATTGAATCAGGCCTTCTGGTCAGCCGTGAATTGATATTCAAAGCTTCCACAATAGCTATGGATGCGGGGGCTGATTTTATAAAAACATCAACAGGTAAAACAAATATTTCGGCTACTCCCGAAGCTGCTTTTATTATGTGTCAGGCAATATCAGATTTCTATTCCGAGACAGGAATTAAAGTTGGTTTTAAAGCGTCCGGTGGTATTGTGACTGCGGCTGAAGCATTTACATATTATCAGATAGTGAATTACTGCCTCGGTGATGAATGGCTTAATAATAATTATTTCCGTATTGGTTCGAGCCGGCTTGCAAATAATATACTGTCCGAAATTGCTGGTGAACGACATGATCATTTTTGAACAGGACCCGGATACAATTTTACAGGATTCTCTTATTCATCAAGCAGATTCATCTGCCCAGAAACCCTTAATTTATTCTGATACTACAGCAGTAAAAGATACTCTTTCGGTTTTTTCTGATACCGTTGCAGTTATAACTGAAAAACAGAAAGATATAAAAGCTGAAAAGGTTGAAGCAGAAGAAATTGTTACTTCAGAATTTTTTGACAGCATATTTACAGGAAAAGAACCGGACTATACCGGGAAATTCCCTTTCCATTTTATAGAAAAGAACCGGATAAGGGAACAGAAGACCAAAGAAGTATTGCTTAAGCATCTGAGAGATGGTGATAATATCCCTGAGAATCCATTTCATCAGGACTGGATGATCATTGTAATCCTTATTTCAGCTTTTATGTATGCACTCCTGGCTTCTCTTTCAGGAAGACTGATCATTGAGGTAAAAAATTTTGTTCTGTTCAGGGGAGTCGATAAATCAATTCCTGATACTTCCGGCTTATTTCAGTGGCAATCAACATTGTTTAATCTGGTATCATTCATAAACCTGTCGTTGTTTTTATATGTTGCAGCTATTCATTATGGGATTACCATATTTCAAGCCTCAGAGATTTTGTCGTGGCTTGTTATATTGGTTGTCCTTATATTGATTGTCACATTACGCCATATTATTTCTCTGGCAGCAGGTAATATCAGTGGACAAAGACATGCTTTCAATGAGTATATAATGATCAATTATTCATTTTACCGTATTCTGTCTTTGGTCTTGTTTATTAATACCATTCTTCTTTTATATACCAACAGTCTCTCTCCGGGATCCTTAATAAGCGCCGGGTTTGCGATTGTTATTATCCTTTACCTATTAAGGCTCATCAAACTTTTTTTCATATTTATAAAAAGGAATATTTCAATTTTGTATTTGATTTTATACCTTTGTGCGCTAGAATTTCTGCCTGTCGGGGTGTTAATTAAATATTTTACAGGCTTGTTTTAGGTCAGCGAATATTTGATCCGGAAAGTAAAACTAAAACTGTAAAAAAGTTGAAAATAAAGAAGGTCTTAGTATCGCAGCCAGAACCAAACAATCCGAAATCTCCATATTTCGATCTGGCAAAAAAGTACAATCTGAAAATTGATTTTAAACCGTTTAACAGGATTGAAGGAGTGTCGTCAAAGGATTTCCGTCAGCAAAAAATCAATATACTTGATTATTCTGCTGTAGTATTTACCAGCAAAACGGGAATTGATCATTTTTTCAGAATATGTAATGAACTCAGGATCTGTGTACCTGATAGTATGAAATATTTCTGTATAACAGAGAATGTATCTTTCTACCTTCAGAAATACATTGTGTACAGAAAAAGAAAGATATTTCATGGCAGAGCAAAATTTCAGGATCTTATTGAAGTAATTGCCAAACACAAGGAAGATAATTTCTTTGTGCCCTTATCGCAGCCACATAATAGTGAAATCTCTGAACTTCTTGATAAACACAATATTAATTACACGATTGGTATACTTTACAGGACAAAAAGCCGGGATTTTTCCAATTTAAAAGATTTTGATTATGATATACTGGTCTTTTACAGTCCATCAGGAATAAAGTCATTAAAGGAAAATTTTCCGGAGTTTAATCAGGGTGATATTAAAATTGCTGCTTTTGGTCCAACAACTATATCAGCGGTTAAGAAAGAGGGTCTTCGGGTTGATATTAATGCTCCTAATGTTAATGCCCCGTCAATGACTATGGCTCTTGATAATTACCTCAAGGAGTATAACAGAAATCTTAAATAAGGTCTTTCTGACATATACATACCCCATTTTCTTTACAGCCTGAGAGCTTGATAAAGAAATATTTTTCCGGTGAATCATTTTTAAATGAATATCAAAAGGCAAACATTCAAAAAGACTGAAAGGCTTTGCAGCCGGAAAGTAATCACAGAGTTGTTTGAATCCGGAAAAACCTACAGTTATTCCTATTACAAAATCCTTTGGCTTCAACTGGATCCCGGTAAGATTCCTTTTCCTGCACAGGTTGCTTTCAGCGTTCCCAAAAAAGTCTTCAGACTTGCTGTTTCAAGAAATATAATAAAAAGGAGGATGAGAGAAGCTTACAGAAAAAAAAAATATATCCTTTACAAGTCTCTGGCCTCAGACAATGTATGTATTGCTCTGATATTCATTTTCAGAGATACATCGATACCCACTTATCAGGAAATAGAAAAAACAATGGATGTAACTATTAACAAGCTCTCTTCGAGGATCAGTGAAACAATAAATTAGTGTTAAAGTTGTCTAAATAATCTCTTTACCAGTATTCTTAAGAAATTTTCTTAGTATTTTCGTCGTTCTTAATCCAGTATTTTATAATGAGAAAAATATTTTTCCGTAAAATAACAATTTTTGTAAGCCTGATAATTATCGGAGTCATCAGTGCCGGTTTCTTTATTACACAGGAAAGTCGCGATTTCCGTATTGCAAAAAACCTGGATATTTTCTTTTCACTTTTCCGTGAACTGAATCTCTTTTATGTAGATGAGGTCAATCCTGACAAAGTGATAAAGACAGGTATTGATAATATGCTAAAGAGTCTTGATCCTTATACTGTTTTTTATCCTGAATCAGAAGCAGATGAATTTGCCTTAATGACAACCGGAAAATATGGAGGCATAGGTTCACTTGTCAGACAGAATGGTGATTATGTAGTTATCGTGGAAGTATATAAAGGCTTTCCGGCCGATCAGGCAGGCATAAAGGCAGGTGATATTATCAAAAAGATAAATGGCGTATCAATAAAAGGTCTTACAACTGAGAATGTCAGTGACAGGTTAAAGGGGAATCCCGGCTCAGAAATTACAGTGACAGTGGAAAGAAATGGCCTCGAATCGGATCATCCCATGAAAAGAGAAAGAATAGCCATCCCTCCTGTCCCTTATTTTGGAATGATTGATTCAAACACAGGTTATATACGTTATATTAATTTCACAGCGGGCTCCCGTCAGGATGTCAAAAAAGCTCTTGATGAATTAAAAAACAGAAACGCCACGCAAATCATCCTTGATCTCAGGTCTAATCCGGGAGGATTGTTGACCGAAGCAGTAGAGATAGTAAATCTTTTCGTCGGACCGGGGAATAATGTGGTTTCCACAAAAGGAAAAGTTAAACAGTTTGATGAAGAGTTTAAAACAACCAGGCCTGCTGTTGATGAGGACATACCCCTGGCAGTACTTATTAACAGACAATCAGCATCAGCAGCGGAAATTGTTGCAGGAGCCTTTCAGGATCTTGACCGGGCTGTTATAGTAGGTCAACGTTCCTACGGTAAAGGACTGGTGCAGGTAACACGTCCACTCAGCTATAATACCCAGCTCAAAGTTACAACTGCCAAATACTATATTCCCTCCGGGAGATGTATTCAGGCTCTTGATTTCTCCAACCGTAATGAAGACGGAAGTGTAGGTATTATACCTGATTCTCTCATTTCTGAGTTCAAAACAAAAAACGGAAGAACAGTAAAAGACGGCGGAGGTATCAGACCCGATATAGAAATCACTCCTGAATCGCTTAGCCAGGTAGCAACAGAATTATATCTCAGAAATTTCATTTTCGATTTTGCCACTTCGTATTACTGGAACCATCCGGAAATAAAAAGTCCTTCTGATTTCGTTTTTACTGATGATGACTATAATGACTTCAGAAATATGCTTGTCAGTCGCAATTTCAATTATAACACTGTTACAGAAACATCAGTAACAAGACTTATTGAAAGTGCAAAAAGAGAAAAATATTATGATGTCCATAAAGAACTGTTCGACAGACTAAAAACAGAAATTGTTCATGACCTGGATCATGATATGATGATTTTCAAGCCTGAGATCACTGAACTGCTCGAACAGGAAATAATCAGCAGATATTTCTACGAGGAAGCATCTGTTGAATGGTCTCTGAAAAACGATGAACAGGTTAATGAAGCACTTAAAGTACTTAACGACACGGAAAGATACAGTTCATTACTTATCGGGACACAAGGGTCAGTGATAACCGCTTCAACCGATCCTGCCGGACAGCGGTAAAAAGTCTTTTAAGGGTTCCTGTTCAAGGTCAGAACCCCTGGTTTTGTAACAATAATCATTAGATGTTGAAAGGTTTATCCGGTGACAGATCACTATGTTTTCTGATCTTTAACCGCCTGCAAAAGGAGGTAAAAATATTACTCTGTCACCTTCCTTTATCTCAGGCTCTTCGTGAACTATCACATTATTTACAGCTATTCTGTAATAATAATGAATAAATTCAGGAAAATCATCTTCAACCCTGTATTTAAGGTCACTGAAAGATTTAATATTTCTGTAATGCTTAGATCCTGTATTCGCCACTTCAGCCAGAACACCAAAAAACATCACATAAATATTCATACTATAAATCTTTAATGTGCTTCCAGCCAGTTTTTGCCTGTTCCCCAGTCGACCTTCAAAGGAACTTCAAGCTTTGCGGCATTTGACATTTCCCCCAGAACCATTTCTTTCAACTCTTCCTTCTCTTTTTCAGGAACCTCAAAGATGAGTTCGTCATGTACCTGCAAGATCATTTTGGAACTGAACTTTTCCTTTTTCAGCCTTTCATGTATCCTGACCATGGCTATCTTGATAATGTCAGCAGCAGATCCCTGTATCGGTGCATTAATAGCATTTCTCTCGGCATTCCCTCTCACTACCTGGTTACGGGAATGGATGTCACGAAGATATCTCCTGCGACCAAACATAGTGGTTACATACCCTTTTTCCCTTGCTACACGGATACTGTCGTCCATATATGTTTTCACAGCAGGATATGAAGCGAAATATCCTTCAATAAGTTCTTTTGCTTCTTTCCTGCCGATTGTCAGGCGCTCGGATAAGCCAAAAGAAGATATTCCGTATATTATTCCAAAATTGGCTGTTTTAGCCTTGCCTCTCATCTCCCGTGTTACTTCCTCTAAATTAACCCCAAATATCTTTGAAGCAGTAGCTGCATGAATATCACTTCCGGAAAGAAAATCGTTTATCATATTCTTATCTCCGCTTAGATGTGCCATTAGTCTGAGTTCAATCTGGGAATAATCAGCAGAAAAGAAGATACATCCTTCTGCAGGGACAAAAGCTTTGCGTATCTCCCTTCCCCTTGTGTCTCTGACAGGTATATTCTGTAAATTAGGATTATTTGAACTCAGTCTGCCTGTTGCCGTGACAGCCTGATTAAAAGATGTATGGATTCTGCCTGTTTTTTTATCAATTAATAAAGGGAGTGCTTCAACATAAGTGGTGAGGAGTTTTTTCAGTCCCCGGTATTCAAGTACTTTATCAATGATCGGATGTTTGTGTGACAATCGTTGCAGTATCTCCTCATTAGTTACAAACTGTTTCGTCCTGGTACGTCTTGCATTATTATCTAGTTTCAGTTTCAAAAACAGAATATCGCCAAGTTGTTTGGGTGAAGAAATATTGAATTCTGTACCCGAAAGTTCAAATATTTCTTTTTCCAGTAAAAGGATATCATCTCTCAGTCCTGCTGTAATTTTCTTCAGTGCTCCTGTATCCAGTATAACACCATTTTTCTCCATATCAGCCAGAACCTGTATCAGAGGCATTTCGATATCACTGGCCAGGGTTGTCAATCCCTCCTCTTCCAGTCTGGGCTGAAATATTTCTTTAAGTTGAAGGGTTATATCTGCATCTTCAACTGAATATTCTTTCAGCTTATCCGGCGGCACACTCCTCATATTCTTTTGTGATTCCCCTTTTTTGCCAATAAGGGTTTCGATATGTACAGGGCTGTAGGAAAGGTATAACTCCGAAAGAAGATTCATGTTATGCCGCATATCAGGTTCAAGAAGATAATGAGCTATCATGGTATCAAACAATGCTCCTCTTACTCGTATGCCGTAATTAGCCAGTACCTGAAGATCAAATTTCAAATTCTGACCTGTCTTTCCAATTCCAGGGTCTTCAAAAAGAGGTCTTATAATATTGAGTCTTTTAATAGTCTCTTCACGTGATCCAGGGAAAAGTATCAGATAACCTGATCCCTTTTCCCATGAAACCGCCAGTCCGACAATTTCTGTGGCAAGAGGATTAATTGAAGTAGTCTCCGTATCAAAGCAAAAATCCTTCTGTTTTTGTATTTTATTCACCAGATCAGCCACTTCATCATCTGAATCAACAAGATAATATTTATGTTCTGTGTCTTCAATAGTCTTCTTTGATGAAGATGATAAGTTTTCTTCCTGTTCAGAAAAAAGTGAGGTCTGGTATGAATCATCTGGCAGATATAACTGGTTTTTCCGGAGGCCGGAAATTTCCTTTCTGTTTTCAGCAATAATTTTTTCAGCTATGGTTTTAAATTCCAGCTCATCAAACAGTTTCTCCAGTTTTTCAATATCAGGTGTCTCTTTAATAAGTTGCTTTTCATCAAAATCAACGGGTACATCAACAATTATTGTAGCCAGTTCCTTTGACAGTTTTATTTGATCTTTATTGTTTACAATAATTTCTTTTAATTTTCCTTTAAGTTCATCTGTATGTTTAAATAGTTCTTCCACAGATCCATATTCCGAGATCAGTTTTTTTGCGGTCTTGGGCCCAATACCCGGAGCTCCCGGGATATTATCAGATGAATCACCCATAAGAGCAAGAATATCTATTACCTGCTCAGGTTTTTCTATGGAGAATTCTCTTTTTACATCCTCAACACCCCATTGAACAGCATCATTCCCGCTTCTGGAAGGCTTATACATAAAGATATTATCAGTAACCAACTGGGCAAAATCTTTGTCAGGAGTCATCATGTAGGTCGTAAAACCTTTCTTCGATGCTTTTTTTGCCATGGTTCCTATAATATCATCTGCTTCATAGCCCTGAAAATCAATAACAGGTATTTTATATGCTTCAAGCAGTCTTTTAATAACAGGAACAGCATATTTAATATCTTCCGGTGTCGCATCCCTGTTAGCCTTGTAACTGTTGAACAACTCATGACGGAATGTAGGTCCGGGATAATCAAAGACCACTGCAATATGTGATGGTTTTTGTTTACGGAGAACCTCTTCAAGTGTAAGAAGAAATCCAAAGACTGCTGAGGTGTTCTGGCCCTTTGAAGTCATTCTTGGATTTTTAATAAATGCATAATATGACCTGAATATCAAGGCATAAGCATCCAGAAGGAACAGTTTTTTATTATTTTCCGGCATAGATATTATTCATTATCCGAGGCAAACCATTCAGCATAAGATTTTGCCGTTTCATAAAGCCTCATACTGTGAAGACGGATACCGGCAGGCAATTCTTTCTTTATTCTGCCGGCAAAATCAACTATAAGATTTTCACAGGTAGGCTGATAATCAACAATGATCGTATTACCAAATGCCTCTGCAATTATTTCTCTTTTGTTATTGTCAAAATCTTTACTTAAAACCACAGAATGATCAAACTTATCTGTTATTTTCGTCTTCACCAGATTATCCAGATCAGTAAAATCCATTACCATCCCATTCTTTGGATTATTCCTGTCATTAAGCGGAATTCCCGACAAAGTTACGTACAAAAGATAAGAATGTCCGTGAACATTTCTGCAAGGACCATCATAATTTACCAGGACATGAGCCATTTCGAATGAAAATTCTCTTGTTATTCTAATAAGTTGCTTCATGAACCTTGAATTGTTTTTACTTTCAAATTTAACTATTATTACGGATTAGCATGCATTTCCGCTTTTGTAATAATCTGAACAAAATATATTAACTATTGTTTAACAATCAGTTATTGAATTAATATTTACCTTTGTATTTTCAACTATAAGTTATACTGATTAAATGGAAGACAAAAAACAGATACTCACATTCCCTGCTCTTTTTGAAGCCACTCTTGAAAGATGTAGTGATTTACCGGCTTATGCTTTTGTTGGAGAAGAACCTATATCCTTCCGGACAACGGCTAAAAAGATACATGCATTGACAGCCTTTCTTGAAAAAATTGATATTCATCCGGGAAACAAAGTTGCAATACTTAGTACTAATATGCCGAATTGGGGAATAGCATATTTCGCTATTACTTTTATGGGAGCTGTTGTTGTCCCGATTTTACCCGATTTTTCGCCTGATGAAGTTGCAAATGTTCTGGATCATTCCGAAGCCAAAACGATTTTTGTTTCTTCCGGCCTTCTCGGAAAGATAGAGAATTATAAATCCGATTTCCTGAAAAATCGCATAATGATTGAAGATTTCTCGCTGCTGACCAATGATAATACATCTTTTCAGTTTGATCCTGATGCCATACCCTCAATAAGATACAATGTAAATGAAGATGATATTGCGTCAATTATTTACACTTCAGGAACAACCGGGCGTTCAAAGGGAGTGATGCTGACACATAAAAATATTTCCTTCAATGCTCTGAAAGGAAGAAGAATACAATATCTCGACGAAACAGACAGGTTTCTTTCGGTTTTACCTCTTTCACATACTTATGAGAACACCCTGGGATTGATTTTACCCATGCTGTGTGGAGCCTGTGTCTATTATCTGAGAAAGCCTCCTACTCCTTCTGTGCTTATTCCGGCTCTTGAAATTGTAAGACCTACCACTATGCTTACAGTACCTCTTATAATTGAAAAGATCTATTTCAATAAAATACTTCCCACATTCACTGAGAAAAAACTAATACGTCTGCTTTACAATATCCCTATTATCAGAAAAAAACTGAATAGTATTGCAGGGAAAAAGCTTTATAAGACTTTCGGAGGCGAAGTAAAATTCTTTGGTATCGGAGGTGCAAAACTTAATAAGACAGTTGAAAGATTTCTTCGTGAAGCATCTTTCCCTTATGCCATAGGTTACGGACTTACTGAAACAGCACCTCTTCTTGCAGGTGCAAACCCCAAAGAAACGGTTTTCGAATCAACCGGCCCTCCAATTGAAAATATTGAGCTGAAAATAAACGATCCTGATCCTAAAACAGGTGAAGGTGAGATATGGGCACGCGGTCCGAATATAATGAAAGGATATTACAAAGAACCTAAGCTGACAGCTGAGGTACTCACTGAAGACGGATGGTTCAAAACAGGTGACCTGGGAGTGCTGGACAAAGAAAATAACCTTTTCATTAAAGGCAGGCTCAAAAATATGATTGTAGGTGCAAGCGGAGAAAATATTTATCCTGAAGAGATAGAATCAGTAATAAATAATTTCCGCTTTGTGGTTGAGTCACTGGTCATTCAGCAAAAGGGCAAACTTGTTGCTCTTGTGCATCTTAACATGGAAGAGATTGAGAAGAAATATCAGGTCATAAGACAGGATATGGCTGATTTACTGGAAGATAAGAAACAGGAATTACTTACAGAATTAAAAGAGTATGTCAATTCAAAAGTAAATAAGTTCAGCCAGATTAATAAAGTTGAGTTACAGCCTGTCCCCTTCCAGAAAACAGCCACATTTAAGATCAAGAGATTTCTGTATACATGATTTTCTGAAAGACACAGTACCTCCAATAAAATTATAAAGGGTGTAGTTACTATTGTTACTACACCCTCTTTTTTTTTTCAATCATCCCCTACTAAGCCAGGGCCTGCTGATATCTTTTATTTATTTCATCCCAGTTAATAATGTTCCAGAGATTATCGATGAAATCAGCTCTTTTATTCTGATATTTCAGGTAATAAGCATGCTCCCATACATCAAATGTCAGCAGAGGTATACCTTTAATCGGAGATATGTCCATAAGCGGATTATCCTGGTTGGAGGTACTTCCCACAGCCAGATTCTTATCAGGGGTCATATAAAGCCAACCCCATCCGCTTCCAAATTGTGTTTTGGCTGCAGTTCCCAGATCTTCCCGGAATTTATCAAATGAACCGAAAGCTTTGTTTATAGCTTCAGAAAGTCCGGCAGATGGTTTGGAGGAACCTTTACCCAGACTATACCACCAAAGAACATGATTATAAAAACCTCCTCCATTATTCCTTATTGCATTTCCTGCTTTCGATACTTCAGCAAAAATCTTTTCAATCGGCATATTTTCATAAGGAGTACCTTCAACAGCTTTCATAAAGTTATTGTAGTATCCCCTGTGATGCCTGTCATAATGTATCTCAACAGTTTGAGCATCCATGTAAGGTTCCAGACCGTCATATGCATATGGCAATGACGGAAATTCAGGTTTTTGCAAATTTTCCATTTTTATCCTTTTTAAGTTATTTAATTCATTTGATACCGCTTTCTTTGATATAAGAGTTGCTGCAGCTCCTAATCCGATATTTCTAATAAACTTTCGGCGTTCCATTTCGTTTTAAGTATTTAAGAGTTTAACAATCTATACCGGGATATGTTCACTATAAATTAAATCACCATAAGAATTACCATAAAATTACTAAATTAATCGCAACTTTATTGATTTGTTTACCGTTATACGAATATCGGCATATTTAACATGTTATTTCATAAAATCAGTTTTTTGTGACATAAATAAAATAGTTTTGTGCAGACAGTTAAATTCTGAACAATAACATAAAACCTGACCATATGAACAGAAGTAAAAATCTTGTAATAATTATTCTTCTTCTTGGCATCCTGATTTCAGCTTGCAGGAAAGATAAGGGAGATCCTCCCGTTCTTCCGCCTTCCGGATCATTTGTAATTGATTTTTCAAATTTTGAGCCGGGGAAAAACAGTGATAATATTTTATTATCCAAAGGTATAGAAAACAGCAACTGGGAGTTTTCTGCCGTTGTTGCCGGTTACTTCAGATCTCTCATAACAACAACACTTGCTGTTCCGGTTACAGCCTTCCAGAGAGCTGCCAGCCAGTCTCCTGCCTACCTCGACGATAAAACATGGCAATGGAAATATAATGTTTCATTTCTGAGTACAACTTACCAGGCACGTCTTACTGGTCAGACAAGGACTACTGATGTACTGTGGAAAATGTATATTTCAGCTGAAGGAAGTTCAGGTTTTGATGAATTTTTATGGTTTGAAGGGACCTCTCAAATTGATGGCAGTTCCGGAAAATGGTCACTTAATCACAGTAATCAGTACCAGGAACCTCTGCTTAAGATCGAATGGACTGAAGAGATAGGGGAAACAAACTACTTAAAAGTAAAATACACTTACGAAAGAACTCTTAATGATGACAGAGATGATGATCCTTTCAATTCAAGTTATATTGAATATGGCAGATCATCAGGAGTTTATGATTCATATTATAATATTTACTATTACAATGGCCTGAAGTTTTCCAATATGTCTGTTGAATGGAATTCGGTTACGCGTAACGGACGTGTTAAATGCTCTGATTTTTTTGGAGATGACCTCTGGCATTGCTGGGATGGTAATTATGTGAATATTACATGTTAGAATAAGCTTTTCTTTGTAGTCTTATTAATTGAACTTTTTTTACTATTTTGCCCCGTTTAAATTATTGATTATATGACAGTGGGTAAGAAATCTCTGTTGATTATTCTTATTATTCTTGTTGCAGATCAGATCCTTAAGATATGGGTAAAGACACATATGCAAATCGGAGAAGAAATATCTCTATTCGGCAAATGGGGAATGCTTCATTTCATTGAAAACAACGGGATGGCTTTTGGAATGGAGATGGGAGGAAAGACTGGAAAATTGTTATTGAGTATATTCAGGATAATTGCCATTACAGCCATTGCCGTGTTTCTTCATTCGTTAATACAGAATAAGACAAATACCGGCCTTATAATTGCTGTAAGTGCTATTCTGGCAGGTGCTGTCGGCAATATGATTGACAGTGCTTTTTACGGGATTATTTTCAGTGAGAGTTACACCCAGCCTGCAGTTATGTTTCCTCCTGAAGGTGGATATTCATCATTTCTGCTAGGAAGAGTCGTTGATATGTTTTATTTCCCCATAATAAATACACACTGGCCTGAGTGGTCTCCTTTCCGGCCAGGAGAGTCTTTTGTTTTTTTCAGACCGGTATTTAACATTGCCGATTCGGCAATTACTTGTGGCGTATTTGCAATCCTCCTATTTCAAAAGAAAATGTTCAAAGATTTCAAGTAAGATCTTTGTGTAATCCTTTCCTATTCCTCTTCACAGCAATCACTGATACACTTAAGCAGATAACTCAGGCTCTCGTGTTTAAGGAAATACCATGTATTCTTACCCTCTCTTTTTGAGGCCAGCACACCCCTGTCTTTCAATATTACAAGATGATGTGAAGCCATAGCCTGTTCAATACCCAGATTGGTATGTATTTCTGTAACAGTCTTTTTCTTCCCGTGTTCAAGGAATCTGATTATTGAAATCCTAACAGGATGAGCTATTGCTTTTAACATTGAAGCTGCTTTTGCAAGAGTTTCGGGTTTAAGTTCTCTTTGCTTCATAACCATAAAATGAAAGCCAAATATATACAAATATGTTAATATGTCATCAACAGAAGGTCTATGATTAATAAACGTTATATACAGATTTTATTATATTTGACGAAAAGATCCACATGCCGGTTCTCAGAGAAATCCGTAAGCCTGTTGATAAAGAGATGCATAAATTTGAATCTTTCTTTTACAGGACTATGCAGAGTAACATACCCTTACTCCGGATAATTCTGAATTATATTTTACGCAGAAAAGGGAAACAGATGAGACCTCTGCTTGTATTTCTTACAGCGGGACTTAATGGTAAAATATCAGAATCTACCTATGTGGCTGCTACCCTTATTGAGCTTCTTCATACTGCATCTCTTGTTCATGATGACGTTGTTGATGATGCTTATGAAAGAAGGGGTGCATTGTCTGTCAATGCATTGTGGAATTCAAAAATAGCTGTTCTCGTGGGAGATTATATGTTGTCAAAAGGCTTGTTGATTTCTATTGAAAAATCCGCTTTTGAAATGCTGGAAATAGTTTCTGAAGCTGTTAAATCGATGGCAGAGGGTGAACTTTTACAGATACAGAAAGCCCGAAAGCTTAATATTACAGAAGCCGACTATTATAAGATCATCATCAGCAAGACTGCTGCTTTGATAGCAGCATGTACTGCAACCGGAGCCCGATCGGTTTGCGAAGATCCGGATACTATTCAGCAAATGAAAGATTTTGGAGAAAATCTCGGAATAGCTTTTCAGATAAGGGACGATCTTCTTGATTACGAATCAAACGGACTAACAGGGAAGATAGTAGGTAATGATATTAAAGAAAAAAAACTCACCCTACCGCTCATTCATGCCCTTGAAGTGGCATCAGCATCACAAAAACGACAAATACTTTCCATTGTAAAAAATAAGAAAAAAACAAAAACTGAAATTAATGAAGTAATAGATTTCGTTTCAACATCAGGAGGAACCAGTTACGCACTCCTCAAAATGAATCAGTTTCGTGATAAAGCACTTGCAATACTTGATTCATATCCTGATTCCGATTATAAAAATTCACTGAAGGAATTTGCATTTTATACAACAACGCGTAATAAATGATACAGACCATTTCCATAATCTTTTAACAAATATCTGTATATTGTTACACCTATTACGCATAAAAACCCATACAACCTATGTTTGAAGCTTTGAAGACCATGGATACAGTATCGTTGAGGTTTTCACAGGATGGCCTTCTGATACTCAATATAACATTAGCATTCATAATGTTCGGCGTTGCGCTGGGCATTAAATTTGAACATTTTGCCAGACTGGTTAAGAATCCTTCATCAGTCATTGTAGGCTTTTTATCTCAGTTCTTACTTCTCCCGGCTGTAACATTTCTCTTTGCAGTCCTGTTACGGAATGTTATTACCCCTACAGTTGCTATGGGTATGATACTGGTTGCTTCGTGCCCGGGAGGCAATATCTCCAATTTTATGACTTCCCTGTCGAAAGGAAATGCCGCTCTCTCAGTAAGTCTTACAGCAGTAGCCACCCTTTCTGCAATTTTTATGACTCCTCTGAATTTTGCTCTCTGGGGTGGATTATTCTTCGATGTCTACCAGAAAACAACACCGGATCTTCTTCAGCCTCTTACCATTGATCCTCTGGAAATGTTTAAAACTGTTTTCATTCTGCTGGGAATACCCCTCGTTCTTGGAATGCTGTGTGCATATTATCTTCCTAGAATAACCAAAGCTATTATCAAACCTCTTAAGATCTTTTCTATTCTGGTATTCTTTGCAATGGTAATCATCCTTTTCAGGAGCAATTATGATTTCTTTCTCCGGTTCATAAAATATATATTTATCATTGTACTGATCCATAATGGTATTGCCTTTCTTACAGGATTCCTCTTTTCCACACTTACAAAGCGATCGCGTTACGACAGAAGAGCTATCACTATCGAGACCGGTATACAGAACTCAGGACTGGGACTGGTTCTTCTGTTTAATCCCAATATTTTCCCTCCCGACATGATGATTGGCGGAATGGCTATTGTAACTGCATGGTGGGGAGTGTGGCATATTCTTTCCGGTTTGTCTCTCGCCAGCCTCTGGTCAAAAAAACCTCTGAATGAACATTCCTGATATTAATTGATTATTTTGTTGTAATTTTAAAGTTGCCATTGAATTACCTGCTATAAAACACTAACTGCCAGTAATAGTTGATATATCCTTAAATTTAATTTATATGGTAACAAAGAAACAAATTGAAGAATTCATTGCTGCAGAACCGATAGCAATGGCCGGCGTTTCAAGAAATCCAAGAAAATTTGGTTTTACCGCCTTTCGTGAACTGAAAGAAAAAGGGATGAATATCATACCTGTGAATCCTTATGCAAAAGAGATCCATGGTGCACAAGTCTTTAATGATCTCAAATCATTACCTCCGGGAGTAAAAGGATTATTGGTAATGACCAGAAAAAATGAGACCCTCAATCTCATCAGAGAAGCAAAAGGATTAGGGCTGAAGCAAATATGGATACAACAGAACTCTGAGAGCAGAGAAGCTCTTGAAGAGCTTAGAAACAGTGATATTAATTATATTACAGGACAGTGCATTCTGATGCATTATAAGCCTCATAGTATCCATAAGTTCCACAGATCCATTAATAAATTTTTCGGAAAATTACCGAAATAGTTAACCAAAATATATTTAATGACTGATACAAAATATATTTACAACAAAGAATTTTCCGTCAGGGATTATGAATGTGACCTGCAGGGTGTTGTAAATAATGCAAATTACCTTCATTACCTTGAACATGCACGGCATGAGTTTCTTATCTCTAAAGGTATTAGTTTTTCCGGATTTCATGAAAAGGGTATTGATCTTATTGTTACCCGCGTTGAAATAGTTTATAAATACCCTCTCCGGAGTCATGACAGATTTGTGGTAAGATTATCTTTGTTAAAAGAAGGAAACGTAAGACTGGTATTTCTTCAGGATATTTTCCGGCTTCCTGATGAAAAGCTTATTGTCAAAGCAAAGACCACCAGTGCAGCTGTAAGAGAAGGAAAACCTATCCGGCCTGTTGAAATATTTGAAGCTATTAATAACCATTAATATCTATTTAAATGAAAAAGAAAAATCTTTCGAGGAGAGAATTTGTTTCCTGGGCGGCAGCCGGTACAGGAAGTCTTTTTCTTGGCAATGCAATGGCCTGTGGACATACAGCTCCTTTTCAGGATCAATCTGATTGTTTAAAGATAATCACTCTTGGCAATACAGGTATTAAAACCACTTTACTGGGTATGGGAACCGGGTATAACGGTTATAACCACAGTTCAAGTATTACAAGGGCCGGTGTAGCTGAAACAGTAATCAGGGCAGCATACGACAAAGGTATTCGTTTTTTCGACTGTGCTGATGCTTACGGGACACACCCACACACTGCCAGAGCTCTCAAAGGAATACCCCGCGAGAATTATACAATCAACACCAAGATATTACTTTCTCAGGGAGCACAGCCGGAATCTGAAAGTCCGGATGCCAATATAGTGGTTGACCGGTTCAGAAAAGAACTGGATACCGATTATATAGATATTGTTCAGATCCATCTCATGACCAGTGGCACATGGACAGATCAACATAAAAGACAAATGGATATTATGGAAACCCTTAAAGTAAAAGGGATAATACGAGCCCATGGCGTTTCGATCCATTCCCTGGCTGCTATGGAAGCCGCTGCAGCCAGTTCGTGGGTTGATGTTGTCCATGTAAGGATAAATCCTTTTGGTGCCTCTATGGACACAAAAAGGCCCGAAAACGTCACCCCGATAATGGAGAGACTTCATAAATCAGGAAAAGGAGTAATCGCTATGAAAGTCTTTGGAAACGGAAGCTTCAGTAATGATTCTGAAAAACTTGATCAGTCACTGAAATATGTTCTGGGACTTTCATGTGTGGATATGATAATAATCGGATTCGAAAACCCCGGGCAGATAGATAATTGCAAACAAAGGATGATCAGAGCATTACAAGCCTGATATATACCTGAAACAATAATACTTTTTTATAATATTATCTTTATATTCGTTCTTTTAAACATAATATAACACTAAAACAATATGAATAAAATTAAATTGCTTTGTATGTTATCTTCTTTATTTGTCATTGCCCCACTGACCGCTCAGGAAAATGGCATGGATGCCATACTTAAAAAAGGAGCTGTTGTGGAAAAACTTGCAGATGGTTTTGAATTCACTGAAGGTCCGACTGTAGATAAAAAGGGTAATGTTTATTTTACAGATCAGCCTAATAACAGGATTTTGATCTGGAGTTTCAAAACAGGATTGTCAGTATTTATGGAACCGGCAGGAAGAGCAAACGGCCTTTGCCTGGACAATGAAGGCTTCCTCTGGGTTTGTGCTGATGAAAAAAATGAATTATGGCGTATATCTCCCGATAAAAAGGTTGAAATTATTGCAGCTAAATACAATGGAAAATCTTTTAACGGACCAAACGATGTATGGGTTATGCCAAACGGAGGTGTTTATTTTTCTGATCCTTTTTATGTTCGTAACTACTGGGACCATAAAGACATGCCTCAGGATAAAGAGTGTCTTTACTACCTGCATCCCGATCATAAAACTGTTGTCAGAGTAATTGAAGATATGAAAGGTCCAAACGGAATTATTGCTACACCCGACGGGAAGAAACTATTTGTAGCAGATATTAAAGGAAATAAAACCTGGAGCTATACAGCTCATCCTGACGGTTCACTGACCGACAAGACTTTATTCTGTGAAATGGGATCGGATGGAATAACTATTGATTCCAAAGGAAATCTCTACCTCACAGGAAGAGGAGTAACTGTATTTGATAAAACAGGAAAAAAAATTGGAAATATTGAAATGCCTCCGGGATGGACCAGCAATGTTTGTTTCGGGGATAAAAACAGAAAGACTCTGTTTATTACTTCAGGTAAAGCCGTATACAAAATAAAGACAAAAATGAAAGGAACTTATTAATCTGTTTTTTTTAACAACTTTTTAAACATTCGGCTTTCCTTCTTATTTCTGAATAAATTTTTTTTATTATTGTATCCTGTTATATTTTTAAACAATATATATGGATTATCTTATTAAACCGCGGTTATTGAATGGAACCCGCAAGGCAGATATTAGTCCCGGTATTGCTGTATTGGTTGAATTGGTTGAAAATAAACGCACCGGAAAGCTAACCGGAGGAAGAGTTAAAGAAATCCTTACTACATCTCCAAATCATCCGCACGGGATAAAGGTCAGACTTGAAAGCGGCCAGATAGGACGAATTAAACAGATTATCTGAGATAGTATTTTATATGTATTCCCTGCATTTCCGGCTCTTCGGATTATATTATTTTTCAACTGGTTAAAGTTGTATTACATTTGTTTTCTCTGGAAGTAGTATATATTACTTTTAAAGAATAATAATCACACAAAATGAGCTATACAGATTATTTGGTCAAAAACCTTGGTAAAGCGAATGTAGTATCACCTCTAAAACAAGGGGCAAGTATAGACAGGCCTGTCTATAAATTCGTTGAAGACAATGAAAGAATTCTATATGATGCTAGCCTGGATCATTTCAATCATTGTAAAGAAACCGGAGAGGTTCCCATATCATTTGAGAAAGCAGGTCCCAAAGAAAATATATTCTTTGAACCTGCAAAGACAAAAGTTGCAATAGTAACCTGCGGCGGACTGTGTCCCGGAGTGAATAATGTTATCAGAAGTCTTGTTAATCAGCTCCATTACAGGTATGGCATTAACCGTATATTGGGTATCAGATATGGTTATGAGGGATTGGTCTCAAAATATAATCATCCTGTTATTGAAATGACTTCACGAATGGTTCGTGATATTCATCTTTCCGGAGGTACATTTCTCGGAACTTCTCGTGGTCATCAGGATGTATCTGAAATGGTTGACACTCTTGAAATACTTAACGTAAATATCCTGTTTTGCATAGGAGGAGACGGTACCCTGCGAGGAGCTCATGCGATTCATGAAGAAATTGCAAAACGGAATCTAAAAATCGCCGTTGCAGGAATACCGAAAACCATTGATAACGATATTGATCTTATACAGAAATCATTCGGATTTGAAACAGCTTTTTCTATTGCAAATGATATAATAAGAAATGCCCATAATGAAGCTTTTTCTGCAAATAACGGGGTTGCACTTGTAAAACTGATGGGGCGTGATTCCGGTTTTATTGCAGCAAGTGCAGCTTTGGCTATTCAGGAAGTCAATTTTGTACTTATTCCGGAAATCTCATTTGAGCTTCATGGTCCGAAAGGATTTATGAACGTCCTGCGTAAACGCCTGGATGACAGACATCATGCAGTAATTGTAGTCGCTGAAGGTGCCGGTCAGGATCTCTTTGAATCTTCTGAAACCGAATTGGATGCTTCAGGAAATATTAAACATAAAGATATTGGCCTTTTCCTGAAAGAAAAGATAAAGGAAGAATTCAACTCAATCGGAATACCTTATACCATAAAATATATTGATCCAAGCTATATAATCAGAAGTGCACCTGCCAATCCTAACGACAGTAAATTCTGTAATCTTCTTGCTCAGAATGCCGTTCATGCAGCTCTGTCCGGAAAGACTGATTTTGTTGTCGGTTACTGGAACGATGGCTTCACTCTACTTCCTATTTCCATGGCAGTAGCAAAAAGGAAAAAAATAGATGTAAAAGGTGAATTATGGTGGAATGTTCTCGAAGCAACAGGTCAGCCTATAAGTATGAAAAATTCCTGATCAGAATTTTTATTATTTTTGCCTGCCGGTTTTTTCCCCTGTATTAGTTATTTTATCTCTGCAATTTTGTTTTGCTTTTGCTAGTAGCACCCTTTTTTTCTCAGTCCCTTTTTTTTAATCCAATTTAGCTCAAATAATCACGTACTTCCGGCTGTCATTTCATAAATATCATACTCTCGTTAAGTTAAAAGTTCATGTCAGCCACCTTTTCCCGCTGTATATCATATGCATACAGGTAATGATAAAACACAGAATAAAAGTCGATCCTCAGTTATTTTTTCCTGTTTTGTGCGAAAGACACCCTAAAATAAATTTCATATAATTATTCCCGGAATTTAATGCTGTGCAAAACATTGATTCTTTTTTTCCATGACACCGTAGGTGTCAACATCCAGTAGCCCGGGTTCCACCCCGGGAAAGGTGCACTATATCATAACAACAACCCTGGATGGGTTGACTTCAAAATGACATCCTGACTGACGATAGCTTTTCCCCGGTTGAAAAAGTTGAAGAAGTTGAAGGGGGTTTAAACGGTTTTATTGCCACTGCCCCGGTGGAACCTGTACTATTGGAAGTCCAGCCCTCAGGCTGAAGAACTTTCTGTGCTGTTTTGTGCAAAGACACCCGAAATTAATTTTATAATTATTCCCGGAATTTAATGCTGTGCAAATAACATTGATTATTTTTTTTTCCATGACACCGGAAGTGTCAACATCCAGTAGCCCGGGTTCCACCCCGGGAAAGGTGCACTATATCATAACAACAACCCTGGATGGGTTGACTTCAAAATGACATCCTGACTGACGATAGCTTTTCCCCGGTTGAAAAAGTTGAAGAAGTTGAAGGGGGTTTAAACGGTTTTATTGCCACTGCCCCGGTGGAACCTGTACTATTGGAAGTCCAGCCCTCAGGCTGAAGAACTTTCTGTGCTGTTTTGTGCAAAGACAGCCATATTTACAAGAAAAAATTACCCTTTTATTTATAAATCAATTGGTTGGCATTTTGGAGGCCTAAAAACCGCACAAAACAGGAGAATAAAAGTCGATCCTCAGCTATTTTTTGAAATATTCGAATATTATCCTGGCTTTATGTCTGCCCAATAATTTTTCCAGATCTTTTAATCCGGTATTTTTTATTTTGTCAACCGAGCCCAGTTCTTTAAAAAGAATTTCCTTTGATTTTACTCCTATTCCATTGATGGTATCAAGTTCTGATTTCACCAGGTCAGAAGATCTTTTATTTCTGTGGAAATTTATTCCAAACCTGTGGGCTTCATTTCTCAATTGTTGAATTATTTTCAGACTGATTGAATTTTTATCTATATAAAGAGGTACAGGATCTCCCGGGAAATATATTTCTTCCAGTTTCTTTGCAATGGCTATTATTTTTATTTTATTTTCCAGTTTCAGTATTTTAAGACTTTTTACAGCAGATGAAAGCTGGCCCTTTCCGCCATCAACCACTACAAGCTGTGGTAGACTTTCTTTTGCTTCCAACATTCTCTTGTATCTCCTGTAGACTATTTCTTCCATTGAAGAAAAATCATCTGTTCCGCTAACTGTTTTAATATTAAAATGACGGTATTCTTTTCGGCTTGGACGTGTATTGCGAAAGACCACACATGATGCTACAGGGTTTTTACCAAAAAGGTTTGAGTTATCAAAACACTCGATATGTACAGGTAATTCATTCAGATGGAGATCTTGTTTCAGTCTTTCGAGGTTTCTGGATGTTCGTTGGACAGGACCGGTTTCTTTTTGTTTTTTGTTATGCTCCAGTTTGTAATACACCGCGTTTCTTTCAGCCAGTTCGAGAAGTTTCTTTTTATCACCTTTTTGTGGAACAGTGTATTTAATATTTTCGAACAGAATGTCTGGTTTAAAAGGGACTATAATTTCAGGGGAATCATTTGATAATCTTTGTTTTATTTCGGTAATAGCATAGCTGAGAAGCGATTTTTCTTCTTCATCTACCCTGTGTTTCAGATCCAATGTATAAGCCTGAATGACAGCACCATTTACTACTTTCATAAAGCTCACGTATGTTCTTGATGAGTCAGCAGTGAAACCAAAAACATCGACATTTTTAATTTTAGGATTTACTATGGTTGAACGGCTTTTATACTTCGAAAGGATTTCAATTTTTTCCTTTATAATTTGTGCTTCTTCAAAGCGTGTTTCACTCGAATATTTCATCATAAGATCTTTCAGGTGTTCAATAACGGAAGAAATATTACCTTTTAGAATACCTTCAATCTGATTTATATTTTCTTCATAGTCAAACTCATCTTGTAGTCCGATACATGGGGCTTTACAGTTTCCAATATGATATTCAAGGCAAGGTTTAAATTTCCCTGATTTAATATTCTCGGATGTCAGTTTAAGGCTGCAGCTTCTTAACTTATATATTTGTTTAATAGTGTTGAGCAGGGTTTTTACCATCAGACCTGATGTATATGGTCCAAAATATACTGATCCGTCCCGGAAGGTATTTCGTATACTGAAAACCCTGGGGAAAGGCTCTTTTTTTATACAAATCCAGGGAAATGTTTTATCATCTTTAAGAAGAATATTATATCGGGGTTGTTGTTCTTTGATAATGTTATTTTCAAGCAAAAGTGCATCAGATTCATTATCTACAACAATATGCCTTATACCTACTGCTTTTTTCAGCATTACTGTTGTCTTGGGCGGCTGTGTACCCGAGAAATATGAACCAACTCTGTTTCTCAGGTTTTTTGCTTTACCAACATAGATAATTTTTCCTGACTCATCCAGGAATTGATACACTCCTGGTTTTGAGGGAAGACTCGATACAATATTTTTATAATCCGGGATCATGTTGTAAAAAACGACACTATTTTAACATTATCAATCCTTGAAAAGAGGTACATAATTAAATATTTTCCCGTTAAAAAGTCCTTTATCACTAAGTTTCAATTCGGGTATTACAAGTAAAGCCATAAAGGAAAGTGTCATAAAGGGTGCAGACATGGTACATCCCATTGATTTAACCAGTTGAGACAGCTTTTCATATTCTGATGCAACTATATTAACCTGTTTTTCTGACATAATACCGGCAACAGGAAGTGGGATAGAATAAAGTTCAGTGCCTGCAGCTACAGCCAGACCTCCTTTCAGTCTGATTATTAGATTAATAGCTGCCGCAATATCCTTATCGTTTGTTCCGATACATATAATATTATGGCTATCATGTGCCACAGAACCGGCAAATGCCCCTTTTTTAAGTCCGAATCCCCTGATCAGTGCAGTTGAAGGCGGCATATCCTTATACCGGTCTTTTACAACAATCTTCAGTATATCATTTTGTATATCAGGTTTTACTATATCGCCCTTTCCTGGCGTCAAAAATACTTCCTTTGTAATCAGTTCTCCTTCGAAAGCTTCTATTACCCGCATTTCAGAGCCATTTCTTTTTATGCAGATATCTCTTTCCGATATTTCTGAAGCATTGAATCTATTAATACATTCCTTATTTTCATATTTAAATAATGTTTGTCCCCTGTCGAACACTTTTTCACCATTTATCCATGTTTCAAGTACATTCATTGACATATAATCTTCAACAACAATAAAATCGGCTGCCTGTCCTTTTTGCAGAAGGCCGGCGTCAAGATTATAATGTTTAACAGGGTTTAGCGTACAAATTCTTATTACGTCAAACATATCAAATCCTTCCTTAACAAGCTGGGATACTACTTTGTTTATATGTCTTTTCGCAAGCATTTCCGGATGCATGTCATCACTGCAAAGCATTAGCTCTTCAGGGTGACTATTCAGAAGACTTTTGAGAGCATCAAGATTTCTTGCAGCACTACCTTCACGGATTTGGATTTTCATTCCCTTAGATAATTTTTCAAGAGCCTCTTCCAGTGTACTGCACTCATGATCGGTGCTTATTCCGGCGTCTATATACTTTTTCAGATCATTACCTGAAAGTCCGGGAGCATGACCATCTATTGGTTTCCCATGCTTTTTTGCTACCATTATTTTTTTCAGAACATCTTTGTCTTCCGATATAACACCGGGAAAATTCATCATTTCTGAAAGATATTTTATTTCTTTTCGTTTAAGAAGCTTATCCAGATCTGTATGATCAATAACTGCACCGTTGGATTCAAATGCAGTTGCTGGCACACATGACGGTGCTCCGAACCATACTTTCAAAGGGACTTTTGCAGCATCCTTTAACATGAATTCAATACCTTCCAGCCCCATAACATTTGCTATCTCATGGGGATCTGAAACAATCCCCGTTGTTCCACGTGAAACAACTGCCATTGCAAATGACCCGGGAGTACATAATGAACTTTCAATGTGTACATGCGAATCAATTAATCCGGGCATAATATAATTACCAACGACCTTTTGTATTCTTATAATATCCTTTATCATTTTCCCCTCTATAATTACTTTTGCCGGATATATTTCACGTTTATGTATATCAATAATATTATATTCCAGTTCCATCTTTTCTGCTTTCCTTTTATTCAATAATTTTCATTTAAAGTCTTTTTTAATTATTCCCCTTTCCCCTTCTTTTCTTTTGCTTTTGACCTGGGGCAATAAAATCCGGTTGGTTTTGGTTCATCTCAATCATCTCCTGTAGACTTAACAGGGCCGAAGGGCCCACCGCTGACACTATTCACTTCACCTTGAGTGGACCGTTTAAGCTGGAAGGTTCCGACTCTGTCCAAAGACCCGTTGTACTCTCTGTATAGTTAAAAGATCCAATATTAAAAAATAAATATAAAAATATTGTTCCACGTGGAACAATTCTATCTTCCCATATACATTAACAGTATGTTGAGATCTGAAGGAGAGACGCCGCTGATTCTTCCAGCCTGGCCTATAGTTCTTGGTTTTATTCTTTCCAGTTTTTGTCTGGCTTCAGTTGATATGGATAGTAATTCATTGTACTTAATGTCGTCAGGTATTTTTACAGCCTCAAGTCTTTGTATTTTTTCTGCAATTATTTTCTCTCTCTGAATATAGCCTTCATACTTGATTTTTATTTCAGCTGATTCGGTAATTTCAGTCACTCTGTCGCCTGCTTTTATAATAAGCGCTTCTCCCCGTTCAGTAAATTGGAGTATTTCTTTCACACTAACCTGAGGTCTGGCAGCAATTGATATTGCTTTTACCTTTTGCTTAATCTGGCTTGTCCCTGTTTTTTCTAAGAAGCCATTAATTTTGTCCGGACTAATACTTGTATTCTCCAGAACACTTAAAATTTCCTTTGTGATTTCTTCCTTTGTTTCCAGAATCTCCATTCGTTCTTTTCCGGCCAGTCCCAATTCATAGCCCTTCCTTGTCAGTCTTTCATCAGCATTATCCTGTCTAAGGAGTATTCTGTATTCTGCTCTTGAAGTAAACATTCTGTAAGGTTCATCAACTCCTTTTGTTACAAGGTCATCTATCAGAACTCCAATATATGCTTCATCTCTTCTGAATATCAGTTCTTCCTTACCTCTCAGCTGTAAGACAGAGTTTATCCCAGCCATTATACCCTGGGCAGCTGCTTCTTCATATCCGGTTGTTCCGTTAATCTGACCTGCAAAATACAGTTTTTCTATTTTCTTTGTCTCAAGTGTGGGTTTTATTTGTGTAGGTTGAAAAAAATCATACTCAATAGCATATCCCGGCCTGAATATCTCTACACTCTCCAGTCCGGGTACCTTTCTTAATGCTTTTAACTGAGCTTCCAGAGGCAGACTGCTTGCAAAACCATTTACATAATATTCAATTGTATCTAATCCTTCAGGTTCAATAAATAACTGATGTGCATTTTTATCTTTAAATGTCACAATTTTATCTTCTATGCTTGGGCAATAACGGGGTCCTCGTCCTTTAATTTTTCCCTGGAAAAGCGGACTGAACTCAAGTCCTTTCCTCAATTCCTGATGTACCTCTTCATTTGTATAAGTAATAAAACAGTTTCGTTTTTCCTTTATTCTCCAGTTAGTATTAATAAATGAAAAAGATCTTCCTTCGTCATCTCCAGCCTGTTCTGTAAGAACATTAAAATTTATCGTCCTTCCATCTATTCTGGCACTTGTGCCTGTCTTCATTCTCTCAACTTTAAAACCCAAACCGGCCAATTGTTCACTAAGACCCCATGAAGCGGAATCACCTGCCCTTCCCCCGGTAATGTTTCTGAATCCAACATGCATTAATCCGTTAAGAAAGGTCCCGTTAGTCAGAATAACAGCATCTGCTTTAAACCTAGTACCAAATTCTGTTTCAACTCCCCTTACTCTGTCATTCTCAATTATAAGTCCGGTGGCCTGCTCCTGCCATATAAACAAATTCTCAGTACTCTCCAATGCTTTTCTCCATTCTATAGAAAACCTCATCCTGTCGCATTGTGCCCTTGGACTCCACATAGCTGGTCCTTTTGACCTGTTCAGCATCCTGAACTGTACCATAGCTCGGTCGGTAATTAAACCACTCATTCCTCCCAATGCATCTATTTCCCTTATAATCTGACCCTTAGCTATCCCTCCCATGGCAGGATTACATGACATTTGAGCCAATTTAGTCATATCCATGGTAATAAGCAATGTTCTGGCTCCCATCTTAGCAGCAGCATAAGCCGCTTCACATCCTGCGTGTCCTCCTCCTACAACTATTATTTCATACCTGAATTCCATCTATCGTTAAAATATTTCCTTTACATATATTTCCCCACGCTCGAACATACTCCTTTTTTCTTCTTCTTCCTTATCATCATATCCACAGAGATGTAACGTTCCATGTATCATTACCCTTATTATTTCTTCCCTCAGACTAACTCTATATTTCTTTGCATTTATCCGGATAGTGTCAACACTGATATATATCTCACCTGATACTGTATCCCCTTCTGAAGTATCGAAAGCTATTACATCAGTGTAATAATCATGATTAAGAAATTCTCTGTTTATTTTTCTTAGAAAATTATCATTAGTAAAAACAAAATTAAGGTCACCCGGAACTTTTTTTTCGTTCATGATGACCTTAATTATTAATTCTTTTACTTTTTTAGTCCCTCTTAGCCTGTATTTTATCGTATCATAAAATATATTTATTTTCAATCTATAACATTTTTAAATACTAATTTAACTTTATTTCCTTTCCTGTTAAACTTAATCTCATCCGCCAGCTTTGTCATAAGAAATATTCCCCTGCCATTCAGGGCTTCAATATTTTCTGGCTGTGTAGGATCGGGTACTATTGAAGGATTAAATCCAGTTCCCTGATCAGTTATTGTTACTTCCAAATCCTTTGCTCCCAGTTTTAAATCAACACTTACCTGTTTATTTTCGTTCGATTTATTACCATGAACAATGGCATTATTCACTGCCTCGAGAGTTCCTATCAGAATCTTTCCGTATCCTTCCTGATTTATTTCTGATTCAGCAGTAATGTCATCTATTGCCTTCTCAATCACTCTTAAGTTCGCAATTTTTGATCCAATCTTGATTTTCTTTAGCATTTCCCTGTATTGTACAACCATTATACTATTCTTTCAAGATTTTGTTTCAAAACTATTCAGATTTTTGTAATCCATAATTCAGGATCCTGAGGATTCCTGTCTTCAAATATCATAAAATTGAGTGTACAGTTATTATTTTCCTTCGGATTCTTATATATCTCTCCCAAAATTTGCTTTGTATCTACTTTGTCTCCTTTTTTTACCCTTACATTAACAAGATTATTATATACAGAAAGATATTTCCCGTGTTTTATAATAACAGTCATATTTCCTCCCTGTATAGTGGAAATTGCTGATACTTCACCATTAAAAACACTCCTGGCCATTGTGTTTTCTTCACTGGTAATCTCTATACCAATGTTTTCCTCTGTAACATATTTAAGTACCGGGTGAGGGTGAGTTCCAAAATGACTTGTTATGACTCCCCTGTCAACAGGCCATGGTAATCTTCCCTTATTATCTGAAAAATTTTCGCCAATAAGTTGTTGTTCCGGTGTCAGAGTACCTCCAGCACTTTTCCTCCTTTCTTCCTCGATAACTCTGGCAATCTCCCTCTCAATCCTTTTAATAACCTTCATTTTTTCTTCCAGTTCCTTTTTTAACTGGTTCTCCCTGTTCCTTAATGACCTGAGTATTTTCTGCTCCCTCGTCTGTTCTCCCCTGATCATATTTCTTTGTTGTTCTTCCTTTTGTCTTAATTCCGATAAACTTTTCAAATCACTCTCTAGTATTTCATTGGTTTCTTCGATTTGCCTCTTTAAATCCTTAATAATCTCTGATTCCATTCTTCTGTATTCTGTAACCTGCTGAAGATATTTAATTCTTTTATATCCCTGATTAAAATCCTTAGCGGACATTATATATACAATATCAGGGTAAGCTTTCTTCAACTTGTATGAATTCAATATAGATTTCTCATAATCATTCTTCAATGCTACCAAATCACTTTCCATCATATCCACAGCGGTTTTGTACAGATCAACTCTCAGACTTAGTAATTCAATCTCATCACTCATCCCTTTTAGTACCGATTCTCTTAAATTCAACTTATTATTCAACACTCTCAGACTTTGAAGACTTTCTGTTTTTTCCTTTTCTGTAGTTTTTAATATATTATCTACATAATTTATCTCATCCATTGCCTTTTTTCTCTGTTCTTCCAACTCCGACCTGGTCTGAGCGTTTACATTAAAAGCGCAGATACTGAAAAATACCGTTATGAAAATCCAAATTTTCATCTAATCATTATTCTTTCATATCTGCTTCCCGGAATAAATTCAGGTATTTCAGTGTCATCAAATTCCACATTTTTAATGTTCATTCTTACCACTATATCTCTTACTTCATTCTCAATAACCACTTTTTGTGGAATTACTATTCCGTCCACCTCCGTAAATTCATCATACTCTAAATGCCATTCTTCAAATATCCCGCTTCCTTCAATGTCAGCTTCCTTAATTTTACCCAAAGCTGTGTCAATCCTTCCGCTCACCTTTTTCCCACCCAAATCTCCTTCGAACATCAAAAAATTGTTCTTTTTATCGCTGTCCATTCCCAGAATATAAAACCCGTTCAGCATATCTCCTGAAACCATTTTTATCATATCCATTGAAATTCCATACCTGCTTCCAACAGTCTCCATTGAACCGTATAACACTTTTCTGTTAATTCTGTCATTTATAATCACAGTATCTCCCGTGATAAATAAGCGTATCCCTTCAATTCCCGTCCTTGTCCTTATACTGATCAGGTATTCTGATGGTTTTCTGAATTTTACATTAGCCATCAACTTTTCATTATTATTACCAGATATGAATTCTATGTCAACTCTTCTTATATTGAAATTTTTTTCACTTATATTCTCATTTTTAACTCTTTCATAAATATTAGCTATATCTCCTGCTACTTCCGGTGTTATCTTCGTTTTCCTGAACACTGAGCAACTGCTTACAAAAAATACCAGAACAAAAAATAATATTATTTTTTGCATTTCTCTATCTCCTCTATAAGATGAGTTTTTGTCTTATCAAGCTGAATAGCAATATTCCATGTATTTATAGCCTTCTTACAGTCTTTCCCTGCCTTGTAAATAAATCCTAAATGTTCATACCACTCTGCATCCGGGGTTTCGTCACCAGCTATAATGCTTTCCATCACCTTCCTTGCTTGTTTTATTTTCCCCCTTTTATACAGAACCCATGCATATGTATCCATAAATGTACTGTTAGCACCTTCATTTTTTATAACCTGTTCAGCCATTCTCTCTGCCACTTTAAGATTCATATCCTGCTCAGCAAGGTAATATGCATAATTATTCAGTACTGTCATGTCTTTATTATCTATCTTCAAAGCATCTTCAAATGTTTCAAATGCTTTTGAATAATTCTTTTGTCTATAATATACATCTGCTTTAAGGCTAATTACCTGCATCAGCAATTCCTCCTGATTACCCGCCAGTATTTCAGCTTTCCCCAGTTCTTCCAGAGCTGTTTCATAATCTTTGTTTTCAGTTGCCCCTGAAGCATATAGCATTTTCGCAATAAAAGACCGGTTGAACCTTTTTGCTATTTCTTTTCCTCTCTCCTGTAATTTTTTGTACTCTCTGTTCTCAAGATATGTAATCAGCAACTTCTCCGATGCGTAATAATTATCGGGGTTTTCCTCTGTTATTTTTTCCAGTATGATAATTGCATCCTTGTAATTATTTCTCTTACTAAATAATTCAGGTCTCAATAGTACAATTAAATCATCATTTCTGTATTCTTCTTCAATTATACTTATTGCATCCAGTATTTCCTCCTGATATCCCTCCACAATTTCATTGGTCTCTATAAGTGTTCCTATGAGTGAAATTTTATCTTCTCTTCTTATTGCATTGTTGAGTATTACACTATTAACAACTTCAAACAATTCTTCATATTTCCTTTCCTTTAATAAAAAATCACAAAGCGAAAGTTGAATTTCCGGATTATCCGGATTTTCTTCTATCATTTCGCTGTATACTTCCATTGCTTTGTCGCTTTGCCCAATGGTCCTGTATATTTCAGCCATTATACTCCTGTACATAAGTTCTTCCGGAAATTCGACAATGAGTGATTTTGTTATCTCAAGTGCTTCTGAGTTTTTTCCTGACAACATCAGGTTTCTTATATTTGATAATGTTGATTCTTCATTAATTCCATATTTTTCGTCTAATGAGTTAAATATATCTCCCGCCATATCATATTTCCCGTTCTCGGAATACATATTTCCCAGACTCAGTAGAAGATCTTCCCTATCCGGACGTAACTTAACTGCCTGCTCATAATAATATATTGCTGTATCCAACTTATTTTCATTATAATACACACCTGCCAGCATCATAATATACCAATAATTTTCAGGAGCCAGTTCATATGCTTTTCTTGCATATATCATTGCATTATCTCTCTCTCGGAATCCGAAATAAATCTGGGCCATCTGAAAATATGCTGCATCACTTTCCGGATTAATCTTTATACACTGTTCAAGTCTTTTAATTGCTTCTCCACTGTTTCCCATGAGTTTTTGTTTAACAGCTTCCACGAAATAATAATCATGAGTGGCAGAATCATATTGTTTTAATTTTCCTGCTGTATTTAAAGATGGGCTTAAATCCTTTGAACATGATATTGCTGTTATTAACAATATCAAAAAAATCATATTTCTGTATAATATTTTTTTCATTTTTAGTCTTTTCCTGTATGTCCGAATCCACCTTCACCTCTCTCAGTTGAATCGAGTGCCTTCACCTTTATCCATTCTACTTTTTCGTGCTTTGTTACTATCATTTGACATATTCTGTCGCCATCTTTAATAACAAAATCTTCGTCAGACAGGTTAATCAGTATAATGCAAATTTCACCACGGTAATCTGCATCTATTGTACCAGGTGAATTAAGTATTCCTATACCTCTCTTTACTGCCAGTCCGCTTCTAGGCCTTATTTGTGCTTCGTATCCTTCAGGAATTTCCATAAAAAGACCTGTAGGAATAAGAGTTCTTTTCATTGGAGCCAGTACAACAGTATCGTCAAGGTTTGCCCTGAGATCCATTCCTGCTGAAAATAATGTTGAATATGAAGGCAGATTATGTTTAGATCTATTAACTATTCTTATCTTCATTTACTTCCCTTGTTTAAAAATATTGTAATCAAATTATCTTTATGTTGTGCAAACAATATAAAGATTATTATAAAAAAACTATTTATTGTCAGTTCTATTGCCAGATTTTTATAATTAAGTATCCTGCTTAATATTACAATTCCAATAGCCAGGATAAAATATGGTACCAGTTCTTTCATGTTATAATTTATCCTGAAATGCTTCCTGGCAAAAACAAATGACAGTCCGATCATTACGCCATAGGATGCTACATGGGCCCAGGCAGAGGCCATATAACTATAAGCCGGAATAAAAATAACATTTATCATTACTGTTATTACAGCTCCTGCCAGTGTTATATATATTCCGAATTTTGTCATATCGTTTATTTTATACCAGATACTGTGATTCATATAAATACCGTACATAAGATATCCCATACTTACTATCGGAACCACCACAACTGCTTCCCGGAATATTTCTCCTATTATCAACTGAAATCCTGATATATAAAGATTTATCCCCAGATAAACTATGAGCATACTTATCACAAAATACTTCATCACAAAAGCATAAGTTTCCTTGGCTTTTTCATATTTCGCCCTTTCAAAAAAGAAAGGTTCTGCAGCAAATCTGAACATCTGAATAAACAATGCCATAAGCACAGCAATTTTGTAACCTGCTCCGTATTCTCCTACTATTTCAAGACCATTTTCCTCTCCTGTAAGCCTTCTGAGCAGAATCTTATCAATTGCATCGTTAATAGAACCGCTTAATCCTGCAATTAACAAAGGAAATGAATAATTTATCATCCTTTTCCAAATTACTAAATCATAAACGGGTTTTGTTTTAATAATGAAAGGTAATAACATCAAAAGGGTAGCTGCACTACCTGTCAAATTTGCAAGGAATACGTATCCGACACCATAATCCGGATCATAAAATTTTAATAAGCCTGTATTTTGTGATTGATATAATGAAGGGGCCAGAATAAAGAAAAAGAGAACAGCCAGTATTGTTATTACAACATTTGCTATTTTTATTATACTGAATATTAAAGGTTTATTATCGTTTCGTAAACGTGCAAAAGGAATTGCATTAAATGCATCAATTGAAACAATTACGGCAAACATCTTTATATAATCCTGATTGCTGCTATATTTCAAAACTGCTGCTACCGGTTCAATAAATAAGAATACGAAAATGATGAAAAGGGTAGATGTAATAAACAGGCTTATAATTGCTGTGCTGTATATTTTCTCATAATCCTTTTTTTCCTGGGCAAATCTGAAAAAACCTGTCTCCATGCCATAAGTCAGTATTATCAGAAGCAAAACCATCCATGCATATAGTTCTGTTACAATTCCATATTCCCCTTTTTCGAATATTCTGGTATAGAAAAATGTCAAAATACCATAGTTAAGGAACCTTGGAACTATTGTACCAAAACCATATATAACGGTCTGTTTAGCTAGTGTTCTGACTTCTTTCAAAGCAAAATTTTATTGACAAAGATAGTTTTATGACTTTAATTCCTGTCTATCTATATTTAATTCATTAAAACAACATAAATTGAAAATCATTTTTCCTTATAGCTTAAAGTTAAATATCTTTGCTGACGAAATACAGATATTATTAAAAACCAATAATTAGTTTTCATGAATATCAGAACACTCAAAATAATAATTTTCTTTTCTCCTTTGTTGTTTTTCAGTTGCACAAGCTCAGACAAAATTGAAAACGTCACTCTTTCAATGAAAACAACTATGGGAGATATCACCATTCTTTTGTATGATGATACTCCTGTTCACAGGGATAATTTCATTAAACTTGTCAAATCCGGATTTTATAATGGTATTTCTTTTCACCGGGTAATAAACAATTTCATGATACAGGCAGGTGATCCCTCCACTCGCAGTAATGCTCTTCCTGAATCAGCTGATACATTAATGACTTACACTATTCCTGCTGAAATCAGCAGCAACCGTTTTCATAAAAGAGGTGCTGTTGCTGCTGCCCGTGAAGGTAATATGTTAAATCCCGACATGCGTTCTTCCGGTACTCAGTTCTATATTGTACAGGGTGAAAAATTTACTGATAATGAATTAAATGAAGCAGATCAGTTAATAAACAACAATATACGTCAGGCCTTATTTAACAAATATATCAAAGAAGTTAAAGACAGTGTTGCTCTCTCAGGAAATTCTCTGTCGGATCTTGAGGTACAAGAACTTGTCTCAATAAAAATGTTTGACTTTCTCACATCCGGGAACATTTACAGGATACCAGAAGAACAACGTGATGTGTACAGGCAATACGGAGGTGTTCCACGTCTTGACGGGACTTATACTGTTTTTGGTGAAGTACTGGAAGGGATGGAGGTAGTTGACAGAATTGCAGCTGTAAACACTGATCCGTCAGATAAACCATTAACAGATATAAAAATCCTCAGTATAAAAATTAGCAACGAATAATCCTTTTTGAAAATTAAAATTATTTTCTGATGATATCAAAAATAAATAATCTGCTTTCCGAGATCAGTAATATAAGTGTTTCAGGTCAGGATGAACTGGAAGCATTCCGAATTAAATATCTGAGTAAAAAAGGATTAATAAATACCCTTTTTGATGAATTCAGGACTATTTCCCCTTCTGAAAAAAAAGAAACAGGTAAAAAACTTAATTTCTTAAAACAAAATGCTCTTGATAAATACAATCTTCTGAAGGAGTCGTTACAATCAACTGTTAATAAAAAAGAATCCGATGATCTGACACGTCCGGCATATCCCTGGAATTTAGGTTCAAGACATCCCATTTCCATAATGAGAAATGACATTATCAGTATATTTGAAAGAATTGGTTTTATCGTATCAGAAGGTCCTGAAATTGAAGATGATGATCATGTATTTACAAAACTGAATTTTGCTCCTGAACATCCTGCAAGGGATATGCAGGATACTTTCTATATATCACGTTTATCGCCCGAAGATTCCAGTCCGGATGATATTTTATTAAGAACACATACTTCTTCTGTTCAGGTACGCGTTATGCAGGCTACTAAACCTCCTATACGGACTATTTCGCCCGGAAGAGTATTTCGTAATGAAGCAATATCTGCCCGTGCTCATTGTATATTTCATCAGGTTGAAGGATTATATATTGATGAGAATGTGTCTTTTGCAGATCTCAGGCAAACCTTGTTATTTTTTGCCAGGGAGATGTTTGGCAAAAATACCGAAATCAGATTAAGACCATCATATTTCCCTTTTACAGAACCTTCTGCGGAGATGGATGTAAGCTGTTCAATTTGTGGAGGCAAGGGATGCAATGTGTGCAAATACACTGGTTGGCTTGAAGTACTGGGTTGTGGTATGGTCCACCCCGCTGTACTTGAGGCATGTGATATCGACAGTGATAAATATACCGGTTTTGCATTTGGTATGGGTATAGAAAGACCTGCTATGCTTAAGTACCAGGTAAATGATCTCAGACTTTATTTTGAAAATGATATAAGATTTCTTGAACAGTTCCATACAGCACTGTAGAGGTCTGAACATTTTATTATTGGCTATTGTTATTCTTTTGTCAATTAACAAACTGAAAGATGAAGCAAGAGGAACTATCCACTCCGTATTGTGATAAATGCGCTATAGAAAGAGGTTCTATCTTTAAGTACCTGTCTGCTGAAGAAATTAATATGCTTAACTTTGAAAAGGAATTCCGGCAATTTAAACGTGGAGAAATACTTTACCATGAAAGGAGCCGGATAAGTGGTTTTTATTGTATACACAGTGGAATCATAAAAGTATTTAAGACAGGACTTGATGGGAAAGAGCAGATAATACGTTTTGCCAGACCGGGAGATATAATTGCCTACAGGAGTATATTGAGCAATGAACCTGCCTGCACTTCTGCAAAGGTAATTGAAGATTGCAGAGTATGCTTTATTCCTTCAGAGATACTGATAAATCTTGTAAAATCGAATTCCAATTTTGCTTTCGAATTACTAAAACTTGCATGTCGTGAACTTGGAGAAGCCAATTCATATATAACAGATATCGCACAGAAAACTGTCAGGGAACGACTGGCTGAAATCTTACTTCTACTTATCAATGATTTTGGTCTTGACTTTCAGAATTATCTTCAGATCAGTCTTACACGTGAAGAGCTTAGCAATATTGTAGGCACTGCAACAGAATCTGTTATCAGACTTTTATCAGAATTCAAGGCAGACAATCTTCTTGAATTAAATGGCAGGAAAATAAAAATTCTGGATAAAAAAGGACTTGAAAAGATAAGCAAGGTTTTCGGGTAACATTTCTCTTTTCCATTATCCTTTTTTTCAGAATAAGGTATTTTCGTTCATCTTTTTCCCGAAATTAAGTCCAAGATGCTGGTAGGCATGTTCCGTAGCTTCTCGTCCCCGGGGTGTTCTTTTTATAAAACCTTCTTTTATCAAGAAAGGTTCATATACTTCTTCTATTGTTCCGCTTTCTTCTCCTACAGCTGTGGAAATTGTATTAAGGCCAACAGGACCGCCATTAAATTTATTTATTAAAGTTGTCAGTATCCTGTTATCCATCTCATCGAGACCCAGTTTATCAATATTTAAAGCATTAAGAGCATATTTTGTAATATCAATGTCTATTTTACCGGAACCCTTAACCTGAGCAAAGTCTCTTACTCTTCTTAACAAAGAATTTGCAATCCTGGGAGTTCCCCGGCTTCTTCGTGCAATTTCGACTGCTGCAGCTTCATTTATTGCTATATCCAGAATATCGGCAGACCTTTTTATTATTCCTGTCAGGACATCATGATCATAGTATTCCAGATGAAATTTTATGCCAAATCTGGCTCTGAGAGGACTTGTAAGAAGTCCGGAACGGGTAGTTGCACCAACAAGGGTATATTTATTCAGGGTAAGCTGTACAGACCTGGCACCAGGACCTTTGTCTATCATTATATCAATCCTGAAATCTTCCATTGCCGAATAAAGATATTCTTCAACAACCGGACTTAGCCGGTGTATTTCATCAATAAAAAGGACATCGCCCTGGTCAAGATTTGTGAGAAGACCGGCAAGATCTCCGGGTTTATCCAGTACAGGTCCTGAAGTTATTTTGAGATTGACTCCCAGTTCATTGGAAATGATTGAAGCCAGAGTAGTTTTTCCCAGACCGGGAGGTCCGTGCAATAAAACATGATCAAGAGACTCATTCCTTTGTTTGGCAGCAGTAACAAATACTATTAAATTATCGATTACCTGCTTTTGTCCTTTAAAATCATCAAAACAAATTGGTCTTAATTCTTTCTCAAAATCTTTGTCGGTAAAGGAAATATTGTCTTTCCTGATATTGTAAGTCTCTTCCATAAGACAAAGTAACTATTTTATAACCTTTGTGTCACCTTCCGGAAGATTAATTTTTACGCCGTTAATACTAACTTCAACATCATCCTTATAAGTTATGGCAAGTAAAACATTTCCTTCCTCATCATATTTTTTCCAGGTCCTTTGCTTCATTCCGTTCCTGTAAAACTGTTCTTCTTTAAGTCTCCTATTATGATAATAAAAAAGATGTTGCCCGTTTGGATTGCCCTGGATATAATTGCCCTTTGACTTAAGAGTTCCGTCAATATAATAAGATCTCCACTGACCCTCTCTTAAGCCTATTATATAACGGCCTTCTTCGATAATATCACCATTCATATATTTCCAATGTTCATTCCGTTCTCCGTCAGTATATTCACCCTGTGAAATTATTGTTCCTTCTTTTGAAAACTCAGTAAAAGATCCGTCACGTTTTCCAAGGAAGTATTCCTCTTCTATTCTGATATTACCATTATTATAATACCATTTCCATAATCCGTCAGGACGTCCGTTATTGTAATTACCAGTCTGTTCTACTTTACCATCTTTTGTATAAAACTTCCACAAACCGGCTCTCCTGTTATTAGTATATGTTCCTTCTGAATGAACATTCCCATCGGGATAAAAATCCTTCCACCTGCCATTTCTGTTACCGGATTCATCAACAATACCTTCCGATATTAAAAGACCATTATCATTATACATGAATGCATTTGTTACTCTTCCGTCTGCTCCGAATTCTCTGTGAACACCTACAGGAACATCCTTTCTGAATGGTCCACTGTAAATAAGATTGTTATTATTATCGTATCTTTCCACCATTTCTATATCAGGTTGATCTTCTACTCCTGATTTTACCATTGAACCATTGTCGTACAACATTGTCAAATTCAGATTACCCCGAACATCATATTCCTTATAATATCCATGCAACTGATCATCCTTATATGTCATTTCTGTTTTAACGTTCCCGCTCTGATAGAATTCCATCCATGTTCCCTGTTTAAGTCCTTCATTATCTGTTCTGTTAATCGTTTG
>Ga0209723_1000344_pt1 | contig 90021 bp, 79 predicted proteins | sample BiotimSIPDNA_2_FD_185750 | JGI IMG/M metagenome (GOLD analysis project Ga0209723, IMG submission 185750) | Anaerobic biogas reactor microbial communites from Washington, USA - Biogas_R2 time_0 SIP DNA (SPAdes) (version 2) | ecosystem: Engineered > Bioreactor > Anaerobic > Unclassified | place... | reverse complement strand
GGACATCTAATTGATACATTGTTTTGCATGAGGACTTGTCTCCTTTCGGGAGGTATTTGTTTTGTTGCAAAAACATTGTACCAGAGGGGATGGCAAGTCCTCAATTTTCATTTAAGTTTACAAAACGTAAATTACCGGAAGGAGATACAATTATTAATACCGAAACTAAGCTAATATATATATTAAATATTTTATAAAGGGGACTGAATTAATGGACGGCCAGGTAGTCATGCATCTGGAGGAGGTTAGTAAAACCTATATTATGGGGGAAGTAACCGTGGAAGCACTTAAAGCGACTACCATTGATATATTGGCCGGTGAATTACTTGTTATTCTTGGACCCAGTGGATCCGGAAAAAGCACATTGCTTAATCTGATTGGAGGAATTGATTTTCCCAGCAACGGTCAGATGTATTTTCTGGAGAAATTATTGACAGATGGCGGGGATAAAGTTTTAACCAACTATCGCCGTGAAGAGGTAGGGTTTGTTTTTCAGTTTTATAATTTAATTCCGGATTTAACTGCTGCTGAAAATGTGGCTCTGGCTGCTGAACTGGTAGATAATCCTTTACAGGTTGATGAAGTATTGCAGGATGTTGGCCTGTGGGAAAGACGGGATCATTTTCCCTCCCAGTTAAGCGGTGGAGAGCAACAGCGGGTAGCTATAGCCCGGGCAGTGGTAAAAAACCCCCGCTTATTACTTTGCGATGAACCCACTGGAGCACTTGATAATGAAACCGGCAAATTGGTGTTAAGATTATTGGCTGATATCTGCGAAAAACGTGGCAGTACCGTTATCGTTGTTACTCATAATACTGCAATTGGGGCTATGGCAGACCGGGTTGCCCGTATGAGCAGCGGGCAGGTAGTGGAAATAATTAAAAATGAGCGTCCATTGCCGGCAGAAAGGATTGAGTGGTAATGAGCACCTTGTCACGAAAACTGCTGCGCACTATCAATGCTACGCGTGGACAATTTGTGGCCCTGGTTGTAATTGTTACCCTGGGAGTATTAATTTATATTGGTATGAATACGGCTTACTATAATCTGGAACGTTCGCAGCAGCAATTTTACTCCGATTATCGTTTTGCCGATTATTTTTTTCATGTGGTAAAAGCGCCGGAATCAGTTATTGCCCGAATTGAATCAATACCGGGGGTAGTCAAAGCTACCGGACGTATTCAACAGGATGTTGCACTACTAAAAGAAAACAACGAGAGAGCCACCGCCAGGCTGACCGGTTATCCTTTACCCATGGAAAAAGAAGTAAATCAGTTGCATTTGTTGTCGGGCAGAATGTTTGACCAGGAGTCTTCCCATGCAGTAGAGGTTCTAGTTGATCCTCAATATGCTGCTGCCAACCAATTAGTAAACGGTCAGGCTATTCAAATCATAGCTGATGGTAAAAAAACTGATCTCACCGTTAATGGAACTGCTACCAGTCCCGAGTTTGTATATCCAATGCGGGACGCCGCCAGTATGTTCCCTGAGCCGCACCGTTTTGCTATTATCATGCTTTCCCAGAGAAATATCCAGCAGATATTGGGTATGTCGGGACAGATTAATCAAGTGGTTATTGATTTGGCTCCGGGAGCAGATGAAACTGCTATTAAAACGCAAATTGAAGAAATCCTGAAACCATACGGTAACCTGGCCAGCTATGCCCGCAAGGATCAGATCAGCCATGCCTATTTGGATGTTGAGCTGGAGGGATTGCGGATTAATTCGCGATTTCTACCCCTGTTATTTTTCCTGATTGCGGCAGGAATCCAGTTCGTAATTCTTACGCGTATGATTCGCTCACAACGGATGTCCATCGGGGTACTAAAGGCAATAGGATACAGTAATGTACAAATAGTCTGGCATTATACTTCCTATGCGGTATTAGTCAGCCTGGTCGGCGCCGTTTTTGGTACAATTGCCGGTATTGGAATGGCTAAGGTAATGTCAGATGTATATGCCCTGTTTTTTAACCTTCCCCAGACGATTGGCGGTTTAAATGTTCAGGTAGTAATCCAGGGCTTTTTAATCAGCAGTATGGTAGGGGCTGCTTCAGGATTATTTGCTTCCCGTTCCGTATTGCGCATCACTCCTGCAGAAGCAATGCGTCCTGAACCACCGGTATCCGGGCGCCGCATAGTTCTGGAAAACCTGCCGTTTATATGGAAGCGACTGGGCAGCAGTTGGAGAATGAGCCTGCGCTCGATATTGCGTAACCGGGCCAGATTTGCAGTTACGGTTTTAGGAGTAATGAGCTCAGTGGTATTGCTGGTTTTTGCTTCATTTACCAATGATGCTATTGATTATTTATTGTCACAAAGCTTTAAGCAGGTTAATCATTATGATTATATAGTTCGTTTTACTGCGCCTATTAAATATTCAGAAATAATGGATTGGAACCGCTGGGATTCGGTACAAAAGCAGGAACCTATGCTTGAAATTCCGGTAAAAATCCATGCTCATGGGCGTACTGAGGATGAGTTGTTGACCGGGATAAATCCTGCCGGGAGTTTAAAGCAGGTATATGATATTAACAGCCGGCAGCTGCAAATACCGGAGGAAGGAATATTATTGAGTTCTCCGGTTGCCAATAAACTGGGATTGAAAACTGGTGATATTGTAAAGGTCGAAACGGCTATGGGATTAGGGGCTTCCCGAACGGAAGATTTAAAGATTGCCGCTATTTATGATCCCATGATGGGAGCCAGTTATATATCTTATGATACGGCCAATCAATTATTAGGCGAAAGTCAGGTAATAACTGCAGTAATGTTAAAAATGGATGCGCCGGAAGTACCTGCCGTGGAAGCCAGACTCCAGGAAATGCCTAAGGTAAGTTCTGTAATGAGTCCAGCCCGTGAACAGGAAAGTTTTCTGCAGTTGTTGGATACCATGCTGTATTTTATACTGGTAATGATAATGTTTGCCGGACTATTAGGCCTGGCGATCGTATATAATACTGCCACCATGACTTTTCAGGAACGGCGGCGGGAATTGGCTTCCCTTAGAGTGATGGGTTATTCACATGCCGAAGTAGCACGTTTGTTAAGTCAGGAAACCTGGATACAGGCAGTTATAGGTATAGCATTGGGGCTGCCGGCCGGTAAATTGATGGGGGCAGTCTATATGAGCAGTGTCAGTACGGATTTATTCAGTTTTCCGGCCATAATTTATCCGCGGACTTATTTTATAGCGGCGCTGGCAGCCATTATATTCGTTTGGATTGGGCAGCAATTGGCAGTTCGCCGGGTTAAAAACATTGATATGGTAGAAGCCCTGAAAAACCGGGATTAGAGAGGGGAGTATATCGATGAAGAATTGGAAAATATGGTTGGCAGCAGGGGTATCTTTGCTAATTATAATCGCCGTGCTATTTTTAAGGAGCAGTCAGCCGGTGGAAGCTGTTAAAGCCGGGCTGGGGACCGTTGTTCTAACTGTGGAAGAACCCGGATATGTGCAGGCAGTTAATGAGTATGATGTACAATCCGGACAACCTGCCCGTGTTAATGAAATAATGATAGAAACGGGAGACCGGGTTAAGGCGGGTCAAATTTTAATGCGGCTGTCCAATCCGGAACTGACCACACAAAATTCAACCGCAGCTATACAGCTGGAGCAGGCGGTATCACAATTGGAGCAGGCCAGGATTATGCAAAAGTCCTTGCAGGAAGATTTGAAACAAGCTCGAAATGACCTGAGCAGAACCAAAACATTATTGGATAATGGAGCAGCTACCCGTATAGAATATGAACAGATGCAGTTACAGGTCAGTAAAATTGAAAATAGCCTGATTCAACAGGAAGTTGTCATAAAATCAGCAGAACAGCAAGTTGCTGAGTTACGAGAGATTAGCAGCACTTTGCAGGCGAAAACTGCCGAATTGCAGGTGGTAAGCCCGATAAACGGAATAGTACTTGATCTCCCGGTTAAAAAAGGTCAGGTAGTTGCCGCCGGAACTCAATTAGTAATGATTGGCTCTGAAACCGGTCTGGAAGTAAAAACGGAATTATTAAGTGATGAAACCGGCAAAGTGAAAATTGGGCAACCTGCCCATATAACTGCCCCGGTGCTGGGGGAAAAAATTATTAATGGTACAGTAACCAAAATTAATCCCCGGGCCTATGAAAAAGTTTCCGCTCTGGGAGTAGTACAAAGTCGGGTACCCGTAATAATAACTATTGATGAAACCTCCGAGTTACATCCCGGTTATGAGGTCCGGTCCAGCATAGAAGTTCTGCACAAAGAAAATGTTTTAGTTGTTCCCCGGGAATCGGTGCGGTTAAACTCTGAAGGCAATTACCAGGTTATGAGCATAGTTGACGGTAAAATAAAGGTACAGGGAATTGAAATAGGTGATAAGAATGGACAGGTGGTTGAAATAAAGGCTGGATTGAAAGAAGGTCAGACCCTGGTCAGAGATGCCAGTCAGGATTTAAAGGAGGGTACGCGGGTTAAATCCATTATAAAATGACCAAGGTGGTAAAAAAAATAATTATTTATGCATAATGTCGGTAGTTTAGTTGCATTTTAATATTTAATAGCTTACAATAGCTTATAGCCCAATAATTCATGTGGAATGAACGTATAGACCCTTCTCGATTGCCATAGGCTTGGGGAAGTAAGAGATGACGGGTGCTTCCCTTGGTTTGGGCAACAATATCGAGGAGGTTTTTATTAATGTATCAGGACAAAGTTCTCACTTGTAAGGAATGTGGCCGCGAGTTTGATTTCACTGCTTCCGAGCAGGAATTCTACGCCGAGAAAGGCTTTACCAATGAGCCTGGCCGTTGCCCGGAATGTCGTGCTGCCCGTAAGGCAGAAGCCAGAGGCAATCGCGGTGGTGGCGGTTATCGCTCCGAGCGTCAAATGTATCCGGCTGTATGTGCTGAGTGTGGCAAGGATACCATGGTGCCTTTCCAGCCCAGTGGCGAAAAGCCCGTTTATTGCAGAGATTGTTTTAAACCGCAACCACGCAACAACTGGTAAACCAAACAGGATAAAATTAAACTCCCCGCTATCCGGGGAGTTTTTTTATGAATTAATTAATAGACGCGGATTGCGCGGATGGCGCGGATTTACGCAGGTTTTTTAATAAATAGACACAGATTAACACAGATTTTATGATGGATTTTCACGGATTTATATTATTTATTATTTATTTTAAATGTCTAGACGCTGATTACGCGGATAGCGCGGATTTACGCAGGTTTTTTAATAAATAGACACAGATTAACACAGATTTTATGATGGATTTTCACGGATTTATATTATTTATTATTTATTTTAAATGTCTAGACGCTGATTACGCGGATAGCGCGGATTTACGCAGTATTTTTAATAAATAGACACAGATTAACACAGATTTTATGATGGATTTTCACGGATTTATATTATTTATTATTTATTTTAAATGTCTAGACGCTGATTGCGCGGATTTACGCAGTATTTTTAATAAATAGACACAGATTAACACAGATTTTATAATGATTTTCACGGATTTTTTATAATTATTATTATTGGTGGTTAGCTACAATCGGGGTATTTCTGCGGATACTCTTTATTCTTTCTAGAATTTATTAATCAAAATTCTCAATTGGAGCTCGGTGATATTGGCAATAAAAAGATATATCGCCGGGCTCTTTTTTCATGTATGATATAAAGGATTTTATATGTCGAATAGAGAAGAAGTTTACCTGATTCGCAAAATATCTGTAGAATTTTACAAAGTTATCGTGAAACAAGCCGAAAGCTTCAGGATATTTAGAAGACTTCATTTAATTGCGGGTTTATTATATTTAAAAGGAGTAATGCCTTATATGATGAGATTGATTTCCCGGATTTATTATTGGATAACTGGCTGGAAACTAAAGGGACGATTACCCGACGACATTAGAAAATGTATCATAGTAGCTGCGCCGCACACCAGCAATTATGATTTTGGCTATTCAAGAGCTGCCTTTTATATTATGAAACGCGAGGTCAGGTATTTAGCCAAACAGGAATTGCTGGACTCCTTTGGAGGGTTCATTTTCCGATACACCGGAGCAATTGGGGTAGACAGGAAAAACCGGAAAGACATGGTTAAGCATATGGTTGATTTATTCAATCGATTCGATGATATGGTAATTATGTTGTCACCGGAAGGAACCCGTGAACTTAACAACAAGTGGAAAACCGGGTTTTACCATGCTGCGTTGGAAGCCAAAGTGCCGATCGTATTAAGTTATCTTGACTATAAGCATAAGATTGCCAATGTGGGTTTTTCATTTCATCCAACCGGAGATTTTGAAAAGGATATGGAGCAGGTCAAAGAATTCTATCAGGGTATCACTCCCCGGAATCCAAATAACTTTGTACTAAACATTTGTTAATCATAATGGCAAGCAAGGAGAATTGTTGTATTTTATTTTATTAATTAAAAATTAATCTTTGTATAGTTAACCAGGAAGTTTATCTTCCTGGTTTTCCATTTTATATGCAAATTAGTTATAATAATATCCTGGTTTACCAATCATTGGAAAGGAGGGAAATTCACATAAAAATCAGGCGTCACCCGGGGGAGGGAGACGCCTGATTTTAATAGGAGGGGCATATAATTTTCAAAATAATCTGACGCTATGTTTATAATAAATAATTTATGGAATTATGTCAATATGAGAAGTTTTATGTCTATTTTAGTTAAATCTGACGAAGCCACAATATTATTAATGGAATTATTAGACACGGAAATATTCATAATAGTAATTATACAACATTAGGATTATAATTGCTTTAGAATATTTAGCTACATTGGGTTATGCCAAACTTAAGGAGGACATTTATGAGTTATACTACTGGACTTACAATGAATCAGGCCTTTTATCAGACAACAAAAGCTTTCCCCCAGCGTACAGCACAGTTGTTCAGTAAAGAAGTTTACCCTAATGATAATGATGGTCATTTTACCTGGGCGCAGTTACAGGAACGGGTGGAAAAAATAGCATGCGGGTTAATGACTTTAGGTATTGAACCTAAGGAAAGGATAGGTATTATTGCCCGCAACAGCCCTTACTGGACCCAGGCTGATATTGCCATTGTTAATTGTGGAGCAGTTATAGTTACCGTATTTCCTACCCTGTCATTTAATGAAATCTGCTATATTGTCAACGACTCGGAAAGTCGTTATCTTTTTGTAGGTAGTATTGATATTTTGGATAGAATACTACCGGAATTTGAGAAACTGCCCGGTGTGGAAAAAATTATTTTGATGGATATGAATTATAAGTCTGGGGATCCCAGAGTAATTTCAATACGAGATTTAATTAAGCTGGGAGAGGACAACTTTAAGGAAATATATCCCCAATACCAAAAACGGAATAAGGCGATTACCGCTGATGACTGGGCGACTATTTTATATACTTCCGGAACTACCGGTCAGGGTAAAGGAGTTATTCTTACCCATAAAAGTTTTTCATCGCGTATGGATGGGGTTTATAATTTCTTTATTGAAGCTGGTCATGGTATTAATGAAGAAGATCGGGTGTTGTCTTTTTTACCCTTATCACACATATTTGACCGGGGCTGCTCGCAGTGGATGGCTATTTGGGTAGGTGCTTCCATAGCTTATGCAGATAGTACAGCTACATTGCTGGAGGATTTGGTGAAGTATAATCCTACCTGGTTCTCATGTGTACCGCGTCTCTATGAAAAAATCTATATGACCCTGCAACAACAATTAGCCGGTAGTGCAGCCAGGAAAAAGCTCTTTGACTGGGCATTGAAGGTCGGAGGAGAGGCCTTGCAATATAGAATGACGGAAAATGGCGGCTATAATATGACCCATGAATATGATCTTAGGGCGCAGCTGCCATTGAGTTTGCGTATAAAATATAATCTGGCCGACAAGCTGTTTTGCAAAGTAAGAGGTCTGTTTGGCAATCGTTTCCGCTTTGCTTTTTCCGCCAGCGCCGGCATAGCTCCGGATTTACTGAAGATTTATTATGCAATGGGAGTTCCAGTCCTTGAAGGATACGGCCTTACAGAAACTACCAGTGCCTGTATATATAACCCGATGAAGGCGGCCAAACCTGGAACCATAGGTGTAACTCTTAATGGCGCAAAAGTGCGGCTTGCTGAAGATGGCGAATTGGAGACTGCTGGGGCTGGACTGTTCATAGGTTACCTGAACAAACCGGAAGAAAATGAGGCTGCTTTTACTCCGGATGGCTGGTTTAGAACCGGGGATCTGGCAGTTGTAGACCGGGATGGATATTATCGTATCGTTGACCGTAAAAAAGCCATTATCTGTCTGGCCATAGGCAAGAATGTGGCTCCGGCCAAAATTGAAAACTTGTTTGCCACCAGTCTGGCGGTGGAACAAATTTTCCTGATTGGAGATGAAAGAAATTATATTACGGCACTTATCGTTCCCAACTTTACTTATTTTATGGAGCAGTTTGATAAACAGGGAATTAATTATGATAAGTCCAAACTGGTTTATGCTGATGTAGCCGGGGCTAATTTGTGTGTTGAAGTTGGAGATGACTTTGTTAATCAGCCACTGTTGAAACAAATGGTGGAAGAAGCTGTGCAACAGGCTAACAAAGAACTGGAAGGTTTTGAGTCGGTTAAAAAATACAGCATCTTAACCAAACGGTTTACAGAAGATAATGGTCAGTTGACACCCACCCAAAAGACTAAAAAGCGTGTAATTCTTAAAGATTATGCGGAGCTGATAGATTCTCTTTACTAGTTTTGACCAATTTGATTACAAGCTATAAAATATTAATAGTAATGGCAGGAAGGATTACGGGAAAATACTGTTAATCTCTTTTTGCCAACTGCAAAATCGACGTTATGCTTTTAACCGGACATGGTTTCAATTATTTTTCAGGGGGTGAATCGTATCAGTTATTTGGTGTAATGATATTAACATGTGCCGGTTGCCGGAAAGCATTCAACATTATTAATTAAGGGAGATGTGTGTATGTCGTACGAATATATCATTGAAGACAATATAGTGATATTCAAGTTTAAACATGGCAAAGTGAATTCAATTCCTATGGAAACTTTATTGGGTTTGAGTGAAGTAGTTGACCGGGTAAATAATGAGCAGGAACTGAAGGGGATTATCCTGACCGGAGAAGGACGATATTTTTCCGGTGGATTTGATCTGAAGACCTTTACCACTTTTGAAAGTGGGGACGCAATTATTAAGTGGTTTGAATCGGAAGAAGAAGTATTACTGAAAGTCTTTACCTGCTCCAAGCCGGTTGTGGCTGCCATTAACGGCCATGCTACTGCTGCAGGAATGATTTTGTCCATGGCTGCTGACTCCTGCATCGCCATAGATCATCCTAAAATTAAACTGGGTATGACGGAAATCAAAATTGGTCTGGCCCTGACTCCGGCGGAAATGGAAATTATGCGTTTTGGTCTGGATACATTTAAAAACTTCCGCGATGTAATATATAAAGGTGAATTGTTTAATCCCGCTCAGGCTATGGAAATGGGCATATTTGATGAATTGGCTGAAAATGAAACGGTACTTATGGAAAAAGCCAAGGCTAAAGTGGTGTCCCTTATAGATACTCCGGGTCGTCCCTTTACCTTACTTAAGAAAATGTATCGGGACCCTTATGCCCGCGACATCGAGAATGGCATAAAAAGTTATGATTTTAACCTGTTAGTGGATACCTTTACCAACGAGCAGGTAATTGGAACTCTGAAGATGGTACTGGCTGCTATCAGTTAATTATTTCAAAAATATTAAGCCGGAGATGTGTGAAAGCAACTCCGGCTTTTGAGTTTTTATTGATATAGCCGGGGCCCACAACCACGAATGAAAATGTGGTAAGTATATTTTTTAACGCTAATTAGCGCAGATTAATTATGATTTACGCAGATTCCTTTTCCGTAATTATTATCAAGATTGGACAAAGCTGATTTTGAAAGTTTATCATGAAGGCAGCGTATTAAATACCAGAAAGTAAAAAGGAGGAAATGTTCATGACTATGAAACAACGCGGGCGCCTTTTATTGGTTACGATTGCCATTATTGCTTTAGTAGCCGGATGTGGTGATAAGGTTACTGATATAAATAAGTCTCCGGATAATACCAAACCTAATCCTCAGACGCAGGTAAAGGAACCGGAATTGGTTAAGGCAACTGGTATATACACTGGCCGAATTGATAATAACTCGGTTGAAATACAGATTACCGAAGATGGCAAACCGGTTGTATATGGTGCGTTTAAATTAAGCGAAGAATTAAAAGCGAAATTTGAACAGGAAGGTTTTATTCAGGATGGTGACAAGGTGGAGTTTGAATACATTCCCGCGCCCGGCGGAGAACGCCAGCCCGATCTCATATCCATAAACCCAATTAAGTCCTAAGCTTATATGGAATGCAAAACCACAAAAGGACGGTTCAAAACCACCGAAAAAGCATCATAAATGTCATCCTGAGGAGCTGCAGGCGACGAAGGATCTCTTTTAAAGCCGTAAGCTGATATGGAATGCAAAACCACAAGAGGACGGTTTAAGATCACTGAAAAAGCATCATAAATGTCATCCTGAGGAGCTGCAGGCGACGAAGGATCTCTTTTAAGGCCGTAATATTGGGATTAAACCTGCGAGATTCCCCCCTAAGGGACTACCGATGCTCCTTAAGGTCGCTATTAAGGTTGCTTCACTAACGCTCAGAATGACACGTAAAAAGGACTTTTTAAGCCGTAAGCTGATATGGAATGCAAAACCACAAGAGGACGGTTCAAAACTACTGAAAAAGTAGCATAAATGTCATCCTGAGGAGCTGCAGGCGACGAAGGATCTCTTTTAAGGCCGTAATATTGGGATTAAACCTGCGAGATTCCCCCCTAAGGGACTACCGATGCTCCTTAAGGTCGCTATTAAGGTTGCTTCACTAACGCTCAGAATGACACGTAAAAAGGACTTTTTAAGCCGTAAGCTGATATGGAATGCAAAACCACAAGAGGACGGTTTAAAACCACCGAAAAATCATTATAAATGTCAGCCCTCTGGTTAGCTTTCTTTAACTATCGCTGTTTATATATTGGTACATAATATACCCACCGCTGATATTTTTGGCGTTATAGCCGGATTGTTTCAGGATACGGGCGGCTATATAGCTTCTTAAACCGGTTCGGCAATAAACCAGTATATCTTTGTCTCGCGGTAATTCTGTGATTCTTTCCCGCAGGTTATCCACCGGTATGTGGTAAGCATCATTAACCTTGCCGGCGTTTACTTCCCCCTGTGTACGGGTATCCAGCAGAAAAGCCCCATTAGATAGCAGTTCATTAACTTCGTTCCAGTAGACCACTTCAACATCACCATTTAGAATGTTGGCAGCAGCATAAGCAGTTAGATTAACCGGGTCTTTGGCTGAGGAGAAGGGCGGGGCATAAGCCAGTTCCAGGTCCTGTAAATCATAGACGGTTAAACCTGCTCTGATAGCTGTAGCTATGACATCAATTCGCTTATCTACTCCGTCACGGCCAACTATTTGTGCTCCCAGGATATGTCCCTGATCAGGGCTGAATAAGAGCTTGATATGCATTTGGGTGGCTCCGGGATAATAGGTGGCGTGAGAAAAGGGAGAAGTGTGGACCGCCAGATAAGGCTGATTGGCCATGTTCAGAGCATATTCATTATTACCCGTAACCGCAACGGTCAAGTCCCCGATTTTCAGTATGGAACTGCCCTGTACTCCTTTATAGGGCATTAAGTGGCCACCAATGTTATTGGCTATCAGCCAGCCTTGCCGGTTGGCAGGGCCGGCCAGAGGTACCAGAGTATCCTGTCCGGTAATATAATTCTTTACTTGTACAGCATCACCGGCCGCATATATAAAAGGATCAGAAGTTCTCAGGTATTCATCTACCAGAATACCACCGGTTTTGCCTATATCCAGACCAGCAGAAGAGGCCAGCGCTGTAGCCGGTCTTACCCCCACTCCCATAATAACCATATCAGTTGCCAGTTCACCATTATTCAAAATAATTTTTTCAACCCGACCATCTCCTGCGAAACGCTGGGCAGCAGTATTTAATTTTAAGTCAATACCGGCTTGGCGCAGATAGTAATGTATTATAGAGGCCATATCCGGATCAAGCGGCTTAATTACTTGCGGTGATGCTTCAACCAGCGATACTTTTAATCCCATAGCATGCAGCATTTCCAGCATTTCCAGGCCGATAAACCCGGCACCAATTACGGTAGCGTGGGCAGGCGTATGTGAATAAATGTACTGTTTAATTATATCGCTATCAGGAATGTTGCGTACGGTGAATACATTGGGTAGATCTACGCCTTCAATTGGCGGTACGATAGGATTTGAACCCGGGCAGAGAACCAGATAATCATAATCTTCAAGGTAGGTTTCACCGCTCAGGTGATTATAAATTTCAACCTGTTTTTCCTGGCGCAGGATTTTAGTTGCTTCATTTTTTATGCGTACATCAATGCGGAATCGGGCGTACATGGATTGGGGCGTCTGCACCAGCAAATCTTCGCGCCTTTCAATTACTCCGCCAACATAATAGGGCAGACCACAATTGGCAAAGGATATGTATTCTCCCTTTTCCAGAATAATAATTTCCGCCTCTTCATCCAGTCTGCGCAGACGGGCGGCGGTACTGGCACCTGCAGCCACTCCACCTACAATAAGTATTTTTTTACTCATATTCCAGGCCTGGTACAACAGTATCTTCGATAAACTATTATAAACCAGGCATTCACCCACCTTTCAAAACATTTCAGGTTAATAAGATTATTAATCTGATTATAGCATAGACAGCAACGATACAGGCAGACACAGGGTGACGGTTCGAGACTGCTGAAAAAGTCCTATTTTACATGTCATTCTGAGCGCTAGCGAAGAATCTCGTTGGCTTAATCCCAATATTACGGACTTTAAAAGAGATCCTTCGTCGCCTGTAGCTCCTCAGGATGACATTTATGGTACTTTTTCAGTGATCTCTGACGGTTCTGCTATCCTTTCCCCGAGATTTCATTGATAAATAAGGTAAGCTTTATTATACTGAAAAGATAGTAGAGAGGGGCAACCCTTAAGAAGGAGTGTAATAATAATGCTGGAAATCAGTACGGAAAGAACAACAGCACCAAAAGCCAAGCCCGATCAGAATAATCTGGTGTTTGGTGTGAACTTTACGGACCATATGTTTATGATGGATTATACTGAGGGCCGCGGCTGGCATGACCCCAGAATAATTCCTTATAAGCCTTTAATGATGGAGCCTTCCTCCATGGTATTACACTATGGACAGGCTATATTTGAAGGATTAAAGGCCTATAAAGCCCGCGATGGAAGAATTCTGTTATTCAGACCTCATCAGAACATGGCGCGCACCAATGTTTCCAATGAAAGATTGTGCATCCCACCGATTCATGTGGATGATATGGTTGAAGCTATTAAAGCAACTGTAAAAATGGATCGGGACTGGATACCGGAGGCAGAAGGAACCTCCCTGTACATAAGGCCGTTTATTATAGCTACTGACCCTTATCTGGGAGTTCGTCCTTCCCATACTTATAAATTCATGATTATTCTATGTCCGGTTGGAGCTTATTATCCGGAGGGCATTGATCCGGTTAAAATCTATGTTGAAAATAAATATGTACGGGCAGTCAAAGGCGGTATTGGTTTTGCCAAAACACCGGGAAATTATGCTGCCAGTATCAAGGCACAGATGGAAGCTCATGATAAGGGATATACTCAGGTTTTATGGCTGGACGGAGTAGAGCGTAAGTACATTGAAGAAGTTGGCACCATGAATGTGTTTTTCAAAATTGATGGAGAAGTTATTACACCGGCTCTGGAAGGTAGTATTCTGGCTGGAATTACCCGCGATTCAACAATCGAGTTATTAAAAGATTGGGGAATACCTGTAACCGAGAGAAGGCTGGGTATCGAAGAAGTCTACAAGGCTCATGATCAGGGTAAGCTGGAAGAAGCTTTTGGAACTGGTACCGCAGCAGTTATATCACCGATCGGTGAACTGAATTGGAATAATCGGATTATTAGTATCAACAATGGCCGGACCGGAGAGTTATCACATAGAATTTATGATACTATTACCGGTATCCAGAGCGGGGAACTGGAAGATAAATTTGGCTGGACAATTGAAGTAGAATAGGCGTTAACCGTAAAATTGGGAATAATTTTTACGGTTATGCCATACTTGACATACGGTTAAAATTCCAGAATGGTAATAATAAGCTTATTTATTTTAAATATATTGAAAGTATTGGTGATAAAAAATATGTTCAGGCTGTCGGTGCGTAACCTGATGCCGGGAATGAAACTGGGCAAGTCAATTACGGATGAGCGTGCCCGGGTATTGTTAGCCTCCGGCCAGGAATTAACTGAGTATTATATTCAGCGTATAAATGAACTGGGCATAGACCATGTTTATATTGACGATGGTATGGATATAGACCCTATTATCGGACTGGTATCGGATGAACGCATATCCCGGGCTACTCAGGGCCTGAAAGATTCCTACGAACAATCACTTAAAACCGGAAAATTGCAGGTGGGGAAATTACGCCCACAGCTGGACCACATTATTAATGAACTGCGTACAAACCATAAGGCTATGATTGGTATGTGCGGATTAAAGAACTTTGATAATTATACCTATCAACACAGTGTTCAGGTTAGTGTTATCACAATATTAATAGCAATTAAACTGGGATATGATAACAAAAAATTAATGGAAATTGGCTTGGGGGCCATGTTGCACGATATTGGTAAAATCAGTTCTCCGTATGAAATAGTAAATAAACCAGGCAGACTTACCGAAGAGGAAATGTCCGAGATTAAGAAACACACCTGGGATGGATTTAATTTAATTCGCCGTTCTGAACAGATTCCACTTCTGTCTGCCCATATTGCTCTGCAGCATCATGAAAGAGTTGACGGCAGTGGTTACCCCCGGGTTTTAAATAAACCTGAAATTCACGAATATGCCATGATTACTGCAGTAGCCGATGTATTTGATGCCCTGGTTTCAGATCGGCCTTACCGGCCGGCATTCAGCAATAGTGAGGCGTTGGAGATACTTGAACAGGAAAAGCACGATGGTCATCTGGCACCTGAATTTGTTGATTTATTAAAAGAGCAGGTTACTCTTTATCCGCCGTCCACTGTGTTAAAGCTTAGCAGTGGGGACATTGCCGTGGTTATACATGATAATCACGGGCAGCCTCGCCAACCGGCAGTTAAACTGTTATTTAATGAGAACCGGGAATTTCTGGCCGGTCAATTACTTGATTTATCCATGTCGCCGAATATTACTGTAGAAAGGGTTTTTAATCTTAACGATTCAGAGGAAATCATAAGCAATTATTTGAATTATAGTATCACTTAGTAATATTTTCATTCCTGGTTGTGGTCTGCGGCTATGAAGGGTTCTACTGTAAAAACCTTTAACAGCAAAACAAGGAAAATATTTGGTGAGTAAAGAATATAATGGCATAACATGTAACCCTGCCGGTTGGCAGCAACGAATTGGGGAAATAAAAAAAAGGAGGGTCTATTTTGACAGGTAAAAAAGGTTTATTAGCATTATTGGTAGTATTAATGTTAGCTTTGGGAATGTTAATCGGTTGTGGAGAAGAAAAGACTGCTGCACCAGGTGATAAGGTTGAAAAAAGCACGCCGGTTGCCAGTAGTGAAAACGACCTGGCTAAATTATTTGCCAAAGCAGAAAAGGTTCCCGGAATGTATTATGAACTGGTTATGACCAGTCCGGAAATGGATGCACAAATGACCGGTAAATTCTGGGTTAAGGGTGATAAAATCAGAACTGAATTTGAGTCACCAGATGGTGCCGGTACCATGGTTAATATTATGGACAATAAAGAAGCCTTCATGTTGATGGAATCACAGGGAATAGCTACACGCATGGATTTATCCCAGTTTAATGAAGCAGATAATACTCCTGAGGATGCTATGAAGGATTTAGCTGAGGAAGATGCCAAATTGATCGGCAAAGAAACCATTGATGGTAAGAAGTGCCTGATTTATGAAAGCAAAACGGCAGAAGAAAGTTATAAGGCCTGGATATGGGAAGAATACGGAGTTCCGGTAAAAGTTGAAACTGCTACTGCTGACGGAAAGACAGTTATTGAATTCAAGAATATTGCTATTAAAGATATTCCTGATAATATGTTCGAATTGCCGGCAGGAGTACAGGTTATGGATTTCGATATGTCCCAAATCCCGCAAATGCCATAAATAAACAATATCAGGTGAAGATAGAGAGAAGGGGTTGTCCCGACAGGGATAGTCTCTTCTTTTCTATATAGCTGCAGCCTGGGTCATCAACTGTAATACTTGAGCTTCCAATTGCAGCAAATGTGGCGAAAAAATACTGCGCTGTCCATCAATATCTATTTTAATATCATGACCAATTTGGCCGGTTGAGGAGTCCAGAATAACTGCCCGGTCAGCCATATATAAACCTTCTTTTAAATCATGGGTTACGGAGATTATAGTAAAGCGATTATTTTGCCATTGTTTTATTAAATCATCCAGAATACTCATTTTTACCGGCGGGTCAAGGGAAGAAAAGGCTTCGTCCAACAGCAGCAAAGCTGGTTTTATTATTAATGCCCGGGCCAGATTAACTCTTTGTTTCATACCTCCGCTCAACTGAGCGGGGTAGTAGTTTTCAAATCCTTTTAATTGCAGCTGTTCCAACAATCTGTCCGCTTCACCCTGCCGATTTACAAACAGCAGGTTTTCCCGAACGGTACGCCACGGTATAAGGCGTGGCTCCTGAAAAACAAAGCCAATACGCTGTGCAGCTACTTTCAAATGGCCTGATGCAGGGTAGTCCAGTCCGGCAATTATTCGTAATAAAGTAGTTTTGCCCGCGCCGGAAGCTCCCAGTAAAATCAGACGCTCCCCGGCATCAACTTCAAGATTGAGCCCTGACAATACCGGCAGGTTTTCAAATGACTTGGTTAAGTCGCGGGCTACAACGCACTTAGCCATCGTTTTGATACCCTCCCCATTGATGATTTTAGCATTCGTTCGGTTGTAATTCCCAGGATTACAGCCAGTAAAGTTACTGCATATAACTTTATGGAATTAACTTCATAGCGGGCAGATAAAATCATTACTCCCAGGCCACTGTTACCGGCCAGATATTCGGCTACCAGAATTACTTTCCAGGCTTGCCCGATGGTTACATCAATGATGGCAATAATAAAAGGCAGCAGGCTGCCCAGATAAATATCCTTAATAATGGTCAGGCGGTCTACCTGATAAAGCCGCGCCATTTCCAACAGCTCCAGATCAAGGCTTTGAACTCCTGAAACTGTAGTAAGAATGGCTATAGGAATAAGGGAAAGGAAAGCAATAAAGACCGGGCCTTCCCAACCGGGGCCCCAGGTAAAGAGGACCAGCGTAAGCCAGGAAATAACCGGAACTGCTTGAATAACCATGATTATGGGACGGGAAGAATCACGCAGAGCCTCATTAAGGCCTAATAGCAGTCCTGATGAGACCCCTGCCAGCAGTACCAGTATCAATGCCAGTAAAACCTTCCAGGCCGTTTCCAGGGCTGCTATCCATACCAGGCGATCAGTTAACAGCCAGGCTAATTCAGTAAACACCTGGACAGGCGCCGGTAAAATTATTGACTTATTAATAAGCAATGAGGCAATCTGCCAGATGGCTATAAAAACCAGTATACCGATTAACCATCGCAGCGGTTTTTTCATTGCATATAAAATCCTTCATCAGGCAGAATTTTAATACCTTGGGGATAAAGCTGCTGCATTTTTTGCAGGTAAGTTTCGACTTCAGATCGACATTCATTGGTGGGAATAAAATAGAAGTCGGTTCTTTGCAGAGATGCTTTCATAGCTGGTGCCGGAATCGGCAGAATATCTTTATTAATCTGCAGTGCTTCATCAAGATGGTTATCCGACCATTTGATTGATTCGTTAAACTGACGAATAACATCATTGCTTTCCTGAGGATGGGCAGCTAAGTAAGCCGTTTTTATAAACAATCCGGCAATAGGGATACGGGGTTGGGAATTATTTATTTGTCCCCAGTATTCCTGAAAATCAGCGGCAATGCGAGCCTTATTATCAGCTATGGCCAAAGTGACAAAAGGTTCCGGCAGGGCTGCAAAAACCGCTTTGCCAGCCTTCAAAAGGGCCACTATTTCCTGAGGCGGGGCATAGACGAACTTTACATCCTGATCTGGTACCAGTCCGGCATCGCCCAGGGCTGAACATAACAATAAATCGACGGTTGTGCCTTTGCCAACCGCCACATATACTTCCTGGCCTTTCAGAGACTGCCAGTTATCAAAGCCGGCTTCATTGGCAGCCACCAGATAAAAAACTTTCCATTCATGAACCCCTGCCAAAGATATTTTTATGCCACTGGCATAAATGTTGGCGGCAGTTGTAACAGGCAGAACGGCAAAATCAGCTTTTTCAGAAGATAAGGCAGCAATGGCTTCATCGGTAGTTTTCCAATACTTTATCTCTATTGGAACATCACCTTTAACTTTACCGCCGGCAATACCTGACAAAGGTATAACAGTCGGTCCGGCAGGATTCATAAACGTAACCGGCTTAATTATATCTGCGGGCGGAGATTCTTTTTCTGGTACCGGCCATAACCTCCAAACCAGAACTCCTAACAGAATAACTACCAGCAGTATACGAATCCACTTTGACATAATTATCATACTCCCTTCCTATTAGCTGGAGAAAACATACTAAGCATAGTAATTACCGGGACTGCATCTATTTAACTATAACAAATAATGGTTTTATTTGCCAGAGCAAGATGATACTTCTGCATCCAGATGGTATTGATAATATATAATCTGCTATATTAGATAAAACAATAGCTTAAAGTAAGGGAGGGGACAACCATTGGGTTCCGGTAAAAGAATGCTCAGATTGAAGCGTTATCATCAAATTATAAAGGTCTTGCTCACTCACGGATTAGGCTATCTGGTTAAACGCATGGGGTGGGAAAAATTAACTCCGGCAGCGCAGCGTGCGGAATTAAACAGCTGTATATACGAACCGGACTATCAAAAGGCAGTTAGATGGCGGGAGGCCCTGACTGAATTGGGCCCAACTTTTGTAAAGCTGGGACAAATACTTAGTACACGCCCGGATTTATTACCTCCAGCCTATATAAAAGAACTGGAAAAACTTCAGGATAAAGTAACCCCTATGACTGAAGAACAGGCTATAAAACAAATAACGGCTGCTATTGGTGATCCGGATATAATTTTCTCTGAATTTGACCGTCAGCCATTAGCTTCGGCTTCCATTGGGCAGGTACATCGGGCCAGATTAAATACAGGTGAACAGGTAATTATTAAAGTGCAGCGTCCTGATTTGGAAGAGACGGTAAAAAAAGATCTGGAAATCATGCGTGGGTTGGCCAGATTATCCGAGCGTCGTTCAGCTGAGGCCAAACGAATTGGACTGGTTAACCTGATTGATGATTATGCCCGTATGCTTTTAAGAGAATTGGACTATGAACGGGAAGCCCGTAATACCGAGAGAATTTATTACAGTTTCATAGATGACCCACGCGTTATCATCCCCCGGGTTTACCGGGAATACAGTACCAGGGTGGTTTTAACGGAGGAATACATAGAAGGTGTAAAACTAACTGATTTAAAAGAGATTAATACCCGGGGATGGGATCGGACCAAATTATCGCGCCTGGGAACGGAAGCTTTTCTTTCCCAGGTAATTCTGCACGGCTTTTTTCAGGCCGACCCTCATCCGGGTAATATCCTGATAATTGATGAAGAACATATCGCTTTTATAGATTTTGGTCAAATGGGTAACATTACAGAAACCCGCCTGGTATATCTGGGCGAGCTATTGTTGGGAATCAGCAACGGAGAAACTGATCGGGTAATTGCCACCATGCGTGATATGGGAGTTATTGACCGAAATATAAACAATGAAGAAATCGAAGAAGATTTTGTGGATTTAATTGAACATATATCCTCAACCAGTATCGGTAAAATTGATATGAACCGTTTGCGGGTGGAGCTGATGGATATAGCGTATCGGCACCAGCTGAAAATACCGTCTTATCTGACTGCACTTATGAAAGCTCTGATAACTGTTGAGGGTGTAGGTAAGAAACTGGACCCTGGCTTCGATTTTATGGAAATAGCCAGACCTTTGGCAGATCGGGTTTACAAGGAGCGGTTGAAACCCAATAATGTAGGAAAATATATTCGGCGTCGTTATTATCAGGATATTAAACCTTTCAAAGACTTTCCGGCTGATTTTCACCAATTGGTACGCAACTATCGTGACGGCAAAATAAATCTTCATATTAGTTTCAGCCGGCCGGCTGAGCGCAAAATGGAACAATTGATCAGTCGTCTGGGAGCCAGTCTGGTAATTGCAGCGGCTTTAATCAGTTCAGCTCTGGTAATACGGTCAGCGGATAACTCTGCCAACTATGTAAATCTAATCGGGGTAGGAGGATTCGTAGTAGCTGTTTGCGGACTGACTGTGTTTCTAATCAGGTCCCTGCGTTCTTAGTATTTCTTTTTACTTTTTCCCTCTTGGAGCAGGAAAAAACACTATAAGATAGAATTGCTAAATTATCGACAATAATATCTAAGGGGGAAGGTACAATGGAATGGTATAAGGGAAAAGAATACAAAAATTGTTTAACCTGGGTGCAGGATGGCGTTGGCTATGCACAGCTGAACCGCCCCAAAGCTTTTAATGCTTTAAACGAAGCCTTGATGGACGAAGCTTATGAGATAATGAATCTCTATTCAGAAGACCCGGACATCAAAGCTATTGTTGTTTGTGGTGATGAGAATGCTTTTGCTGCCGGAGCGGACTTAAAAGCAGTTGCCAATTATAATGCTTTTGAAGCCAGAAAATTCCTGGATAAAGTACATCGCACCCTGTTTGCGGTTGAAGACAATCACAAACCGACGGTTGCAGCAGTACGCGGTCTGGCACTGGGCGGGGGCCTGGAATTAATGATGGCCTGTGACATTCATATTATTTCCGAGACAGCTACTCTGGGACTGCCGGAAATTAATCTGGGTATTTTCCCTGGTGGTGGCGGTACCCAGAGGATGCCGCGTCATACTTCGATTTGCATTGCCAAACAATACATATTTACCGGTGATTTCTTTGATGCTGCTACCGCTTATCGTATAGGTCTGGCTAACATGGTGGTACCGGCTGATCAGGTTATGGAGCAAGCCGGGAAAATGGCCAGAAAATTATCCAGAAAAGGGCCTCTGGCTTTAAGAGAAGCCAAGAACGCGGTCAATATGTCGATGAATTTGGACATCAAGGCTGGTTGCCGGGCTGAGCAGGTTGCCTGGTCTATGTTATTCTCTTCCGAAGATCAAAAAGAAGGTATGGGAGCTTTTTTGGAAAGCCGCAAAGCTGAATTCAAAGGTAAATAGCCTTATTAAAAACAACAGCGCCGGGAATTCCACCCGGCGCTGTTTACCCTCTCTATGAGCGTCCCAGGTTTTCGCGGGGGTTGTATTCCTTGATTATAATACCGCCGTAATCACAGCAGGCAACTTCAGCTATATTGCGGCTGCTATCATTTCCGGATGCGCGGGAAATGCGATTGCCAATACGAATCTGGCTGGGGCAAAGGTTTAAAGCAAAAACAATGGCATTAATATCCCCGTAACAACCAGCATGGGCAATACCGGCCAATTTACCCAATATGATAATATCACCGGCAGCTATAATCTCAGCACTTTCATGGACATCTCCCCACACTACAATTGAACCTTCTGAGCGTATTTTTTGTCCGCTGCGCAAGTTACGATGTATAAATAAATCGTTATTACTCCTGGCGGCAGCCTGCAGTGAAGGCGATGGAGGCGGAGCAGCTTTTTTAATGGGCAGTTCAGTATTGTTCAGTACGGCGCCATAGTCCAGGCATAAGCGCTGTAAAGAGATAAATTGCTCATGAGAAAAATTATCCAATCCGCCACCAGTAAAAATAACCCGGGCACCACTTAATAGCTGATGATTATTTTCGAACTTATTCTGCAGGTACTGATATTGTTTATTAAAATCATCTGATTCAAAAAAGAAAACCAGATTACCATTAACACCCTTGATTTTAATCATAAATAGCTATGACCTGCCTTTTAAAGGAATACTGATATCCAGAGCCGCATGTCTTCCTTCTGTGATCAACCTTACATCAGGAGCTCCCTCAACTTCCATATGTCGGGCAATCAATTCGATAATTTCTTCTTTGATGGTCTCCATAACTTGCTGGTTCATATCGAGACGATCATGCGTCAGCACCAGGCGCAAACGACTATTGGCTTTGGTGCGACTATTATTTTCCCGTGAATAAATCTTTTTTAGAAAGTCTAACATAACCGGCCCTCCTTATTTACCTGAAAATATATTGCGCCCCAAAAGCTTGAAACGATCCCAGAATGAAGAGTCTTCATAATTCGGGAAATCAATATCTTCACCTAACAGACGACGGGATATATTATTAAAAGCCGTACCGGCAATAGCGCGGTTATTAAGAATTATTGGCTCACCACGGTTAGTTGAAATAACTACATTTTTGTCTTCAGGAACAATTCCTAACAAATCAATACATAAATGCTCCAATAAATCATCTATACTGAGCATATTACCTTGTTTAACCATATCAGGTCTGAGACGGTTCACCACCAGTTTAATATCAGTAAACCCGGCTGATTCCAACATACCAATAATACGGTCCGCATCACGAACCGCTGATACTTCAGGATTGGTGACTACTATAGCATAATCGGCAGCAGCTATGGCATTACGAAAACCCTGTTCAATACCTGCCGGACAGTCAATAAAAATAAAATCAAAATCAGGACGCAATTCACCACACAGAGCCTTAACCTGTTCCGGAGTAATTTCATCTTTATTGCGGGTTTGAGCGGCGGGCAGCATATATAACTCCGGAAAACGCTTGTCCTTTACCAGGGCTTGCTTCAGTGTGCATTCACCTTCAATTACCTGGATGATATCGTAGATAACCCGGTTTTCCAAACCGAGAATCAGATCAAGTTTCTTTAAACCTATATCCAGATCCATTACAACTACCCGGTGTCCCATACGGGCCAACGAAGTGCTTACATTGGCTACGGTAGTGGTTTTCCCCACGCCCCCTTTTCCTGAGGTGACAACTATTACCTTAGATTCCGGTTTTCCATTTTCCATTCCCGAAGGCCCTCCCTTTATTAGTGTATACTTCTGATTTTAACCAGACTTTGACACAAATAGACTTATCTACTCTATTGTAAAGCATAATTCGTAGCGAATAAACTGCTAATGATGGAATTTATAAGAATTATACAAAATGTTGCAGAATAGGTCGAAAAAACAAATGAGCCCCTGGCAGGGCTCATTGGAGAGGGAATGTTATAGTATATATGTCTATTGGGGGGGTGAAGGTTAATATAATAATACACAAATTATACAATGTTGGCAATAGTCTGAATATTAAAAATTGTTTTTTATTAAAAAATATTTACTGCACAACTTTTGTTGATGTAAAACAATATAAATTTTTTCTCAGATAGATTGGAGATACTAACCGGTTAGCCTTAGAAACAGGTATAATATAATGCGATAGATAACTAAACTGATTTAACAGACAAGGAGAAGTGACCATGCGTTATGAAGGTAATATATTCAGGCCATTTAGTGAAGCCAACAGCTATTTATTGCAATGTACCATTGGGTGCTCTCATAACCGGTGTACCTTTTGCGGTATGTATAAGGATAAAAAATATCGGGTTCGTTCTTTACAGGATATTAAAACTGACATTATTATGGCCAAAAATCACTATGCAGATGTAGAAAAGGTTTTTTTATGTGACGGTGATGCCCTGGCTATCGATACTGAAATTCTGTTGGAAATACTGTATGAATTACAGCAGGCATTTCCTTCCCTCAGACATGTGGGTACTTATGCCGGGCCGCGCAGTATTCTGGATAAGGAGATGACAGAGTTGACTGCTTTGCGGGCAGCAGGACTTGGTAAGGCTTATCTGGGAGTGGAAACCGGGGATGACGAGTTATTGCAAACGGTTAAAAAAGGCGTCACTGCTGATGAAATGTTACTGGCTGGACAAAGATTGATACAGGCAGGTATCAACTTATCGGCTATGGTGTTGTTGGGTTTGGCCGGGCCTGGTGAGCCTTCGCGAAGGCATGCTCTGGCTACGGCCAGGATTTGCAATGAAATGAAGCCGAATTATCTGGCAGCACTTACGGTAACTCCCGTTCCTAATACGGTGCTTTATCGTCAGGTTCGGGAGGGTAAATTTACAGTATTAAATCCATTTGAAACCCTGGAAGAAATGAAGATTATGCTGGAGAATCTGGAGGTTAAGGGTTTAAAATTTGTTGGCGCTCATGCGTCCAATTATTTACCCTTGTCAGGAACTTTGCCGGAAGACCAGGCGAAAATGATAAATATAATTAACCATGTTCTAACCACGCAGGATAGTAATTTATTGCGCAATGAGAACATGCGGGGGCTATAACCCGGGATTAAAAAATGAACTAAAGCTTATCCCACCAGTCTGAGTTAGTAAATAGAAATAGTCCTACCAGGGCCATGACCAAACCCAGCCCCAAACACAGAACTACTATTACTATTGCGGTAGTTTCTGAAACATCCATCCTGATCACCTCAACATCTTACCGTTTTTAATGATAACATTAAAAGTCAGGTTTGGGAAAACATTTTATCCGTTTAGCTGGTTGGTAAAGTAGCAAATACAGATAACATAAGCGGATAGTGGCAACATATTAGCTCTTTTTGCTTACTATATAGCGAGGAGAGTGATTTTATGCGAATAAAGCCGGTTCCAATTTCAGGTGTTTTTGATCATACGCTGAGCGAAATGCCCTGGGTGCCTCCAGGAATAGAACTTATGAAGGCCCCTGAAATGTGGACGCAGACCAAAGGTAAAAATATGGTAGTGGCAATAATAGACACCGGTATTGATTATACCCATCCTGACCTGCAGAAAAATGTCATTGGGGGGAAAAGCCTGGTTTCAGGAGAGTCGGATTATCGTGATTTGAATGGACATGGTACACATGTAGCCGGAATTATAGCGGCCAACGGTAAAATATTGGGAATGGCGCCGGATGCAAAGTTGTTGGCGGTAAAAGTCCTAAATCGTTTTGGATATGGCTCCAATGCCAGTATAAAAGCGGGAATAGCCTGGGCCAGAAACTGGAAAGGAAAAAATGGAGAAGTTGTTAATGTTATTAATATGAGCCTGGGAGGCCCGCTTCCTGATAAAACTATGCATGAAGAGATTATAAAAGCAGTTAATCAGGGTATTACTGTGGTTTGTGCAGCCGGAAATTCCGGTGATGGCAATCCGGATACTTCAGAAGTATCATTTCCAGCCTATTATCCGGAAACAATCGGAGTAGGAGCGGTAGACCTCAAAACCGGAATTGCTGATTTCAGCAATTCCAATAACCGTATAGATGTTGTGGCACCCGGAGTGAATACTTATTCTACTTATCTGGATGGGAAATATGTGGAGTTAACCGGAACATCTATGGCTGCCCCCCATATATCCGGAGCGGTAGCCTTAATTATTGCTGCCCACCGTATTCAATATGGGAATGATCCCACCCCTGAAGAAGTTCGTAAATACCTGCATGACCATGCTATTGATTTAGGAGAGCTGGGTTTTGATAATCTATATGGATACGGGATGTTTACATTTAGTAATGATGGCGGCAAGCGGTTGAAAAAAATGATAAAAGAAATAAATCAGCGGTTAGTATCTTAACTTTGTATCATCCAAAATTTAACATGCAGCTGTGATGATGATTAAAGAAATGTCAGCAGAATTTAAAAAAGAGGAAAAACCAGCTGAATTATAGAATAAGTATTAAATAGATTTAATACCGATAATTTTATATAGGGAAGAGAAGAGGGGGATGATTATATGGCTGATAAACTACACATATTTGCGGTATCTGATTCAGTAGGCGAAACGGCTGAAAAGATTGCAGTTGCATCGGTTTTACAATTTAAAGTTGAGCGCAGTATTACCCGCTTCTCCCGGGTGACCAAGGAAGAGCAGGCAGACCAGATTATTGATCAGGCAGCCAAAGAGTCAGCTATTATTATCTACACCGTTGTAAAGCCGGAGTTATCTGAGTATATTGACCAGCAAGCCCATGAAAAGGGAGTTATGGCAGTCAATCTTATGGCACCGTTATTTCAGGTCATAGAGCAGAAAACCGGGTTAAAACCTGCTTATATATCAGGCCTGACTCATAAGCTGGATGATCAGTATTTCAACCGCATGCAGGCTATTGAGTTTACTATTGAACATGACAATGGACAGAACCTGGAAACTTTTAAGGATGCCGATTTAATTATATTAGGTATGCCCAGAACCTCAAAGACCCCCTTATCCATGCATCTGGCCAATCTGGGCCTCAAGGTAGCCAATTATCCTATTCTGGTGGATACTGAAATTCCCGAACAATTATTGGACTTGAAGGGTAAAGTTCCCATGGTAGGTCTGACTATTGATATGGAGACCTTAATGGCGTTGCGTAAAGAAAGATTGAGAAGTTTTGAACTCTCCGAAGACCATGAGTCACTGGATGAAATGGTGGCTGAAGAACTGGATAATGCTTATCGTATTTATGCCCGGCTGAAATGTCTGGTAATAGATGTTACGCTGGATGATGTTGGCGAAGTTGGTAATACCATCACCCATAAGTTTAACCTGCCCTTAAGAGTTACCCATCATAGATTCTAATCAACAGTTTAATATACGTTAGTTAACAGAGGCAATCCCTTGGGACTGCCTCTGTTTTATTTAGTCAACATGTGTCGAAATAGTCCATTCAAATAGATAATTTGGCGATATTTTCCCGCAGGAACCTGAACAAAATAGTCGAAATAATAAAATAATTAGAAAAGAGGAAAATATCATGTTGAAAGAATTACCAAAAACCAACTTGGAGATAATATTACCTGAGTTATTGGCGGCTTTGGATAACGATTATATCCCAGGGAAATGTTCAATTTTGGGAAAAGTTGATTTACCACTGGTTGTCAGTGATCTTTCGGGTAATATCCTGGATATAAATCAAGCCGGACTTAATTTATCTGGTTATAATTATGAGCAATTAAAGTCAATAGTTTTTGACCCCCTAATAATTTCATCACCGGAAGAAGATTATTTCCCGGATCATCCTTTTGAGTATGGTATTTTGTACCTGCCCGATATATGGGGACAGGTACATTATTTTTGGGTAGAAATATTAAAGAATAAAAATTTTAGTATTAATTTACTGACGCCGGCCGAGGATTATCCGGGAGGGGAAAAGTTTCTGTCAAGTTTATATCTGAATGAACTACGTAAGTCAGATTCCGAAAATCGGCAAATAATTGAAGCTTATAAGAATGCCATTAATTTAAGTCTGGTAGAAGCCGTATTATGTGATGGAACTAATTTGGTATATGTAACTGAGAAATTCTGCAAAGTCACCGGCTATAAAGAAGAAGAGTTACTGGCAATGACAAATCTGGAATGGATTACTCCGGCTTCCCGTCGTTATATCAGCGCTATAATTAAACAAGTCATCAACAGGAAAATCCAAAATAAAAAATATCAGGCTATGATTATTACTGCTGATGGACAGCGTATACCTTACGAATTTAACATATCTTCACTTAACTATAAAGATACTATGGTAGCCTTGTTAATTGGGAGTGATATCAGTCAGTTACGGGAACAGGAATTAATCAGGCGCCATAACCGGCGTAAAACTAATGTAGTTAATCGGATCATGCGTATTCTGGCAGAAACCCAGGGGGTCGAGAATGCCATAGGAACAATACTGCAATGTCTCAGAGAGGAATTTGCCGGCTTTGGCTTTGAGATTGGCTTGTGGGATGATGATAAGCATATCAGCATGTATTCCTGTGTTAATGGAACTGCCAGAAACTATACGCTGCGGGCTGAATCCAACCATAGATTATGGACAGTAATAAATCAAAAACGAACGGTTTCACATGCAATTGGGTCCTCCAGCCTGTTTTATGAGGAAAGTATCTACCGGGAACTTGGCTACCGTAATATAATACAAATCCCTATAAAAGGATTGGCACAACCCTTTGGTATTTTCCGCTGTTTGATAACTGAGCCTACATTGGAAACCAACCTGATAGAAGAAATAGTAGCCGAAATTGTTCTGGCCCTGCAGACCTTTTTATACCGGGAGAAAATTGCCCAAATCAGTCGCGAAGCTGCCGAACAGGAAGCAAATGTATTGCTGAGCAAGTATTCACTTATTGGTGAAATGTCAGCCAGCATTGCCCATGAAGTGCGTAACCCCATGACTACAGTAAAGGGCATGGCTCAGTTGCTGGAAATGGAACACCCCGAGAAAGCTGAGTATTATCAGTTAATGGCAGAAGAAGTCAACCGGGCTAATGAAATATTGACCGATTTTCTGAGTTTATCAAAACAATATTATTGTCCACCTGCCCAGGTTAATTTAAAGGAAATACTAAAGAGAACCGTTGATTTGCTATACGCAGAAATACTGCATCATGCCGTAAAGATACTTTGCAAATTTAAACCGGATATTTGGGTATTTGGTGATGAAGAAAGACTCAGGCAGGCATTTCTGAACATCCTGATAAATGCGGTGGAAGCCAGTCAGCCCGGTAATACGATAACAATAAAAACCTGGCTGGAAGAGCAAACAGCATGTCTGACTATTTCAGATCAGGGGGTGGGGATGGCTGAATCCATTATCCCCAATATAATGGAACCATTTTTCACTACCAAGGAGCGTAATACCGGTCTGGGTTTGTCAGTAAGTTACAAAATAATTAAAGATCATGGGGGAGATATCAGTATCAACAGTCGCCTGGACCATGGCACCACAGTTGAAATCCGGCTTCCAGCAGTAAAACCGGCAAATCCTGAATTAATACCGGGATCAGAATCGGCTTGATAAACTCTCGCACTATAGCGCTGCATTTAAATTGCCTTTCTACTGTTCATGTGATTTATTTAAAGATAAGAAAAATACCAAAAGGATAAAATAATATGCCATATGTTTATATTTTACGCTGCCATGATCAAACCTATTATACCGGTTATACAACTGACCTGGTTCGCCGGGTTGACCAGCATAATCAGGGAATTGCCAGTCGTTATACCCGGGGCAGAAGACCGGTAGAACTGGTTTACAGTGAAGAACTGCCCACTAAAAGTCTGGCCTTAAAACGGGAAATTGAAATCAAAAAATTAGAACGCCATCAAAAAGAAAAATTAATCTCTTCATATAAATAGGGATTTTGCATAATTCAAGGATCCTGCGATGCTGTCACTCTGAACGAAGTGAAAAGTCTCTATTGGCTATGAGATTCCCCTGCGAGGACTGCCATGCTGCAATTGGAAGAAAAATTGATTATGCAAAACAATCACTTAACCTTTACATAAAAACCGGTTCCTGCGGGAAAAGCTAAGAAAAGCGTAAAAGGAGGCAGGAACAAGTGATGAAAAAAGGTAAAATTGTAAACAAGGCTGACTTTTTGAAAAAAGGGGATTATGCCAAAGAAGAATATGAAGGGTTAATCGTTTGTGCTGATAACAGCACCGGCAAGTATAATCTGGGAGTAGAAATTGATGATGAAAATATCGTAATAATTGACCAGGCGAGCCCTGAACAGGTAAATCAACGCGTACAGGAATTATCGGCCAAGATACCCGAAATTCAGAAACAATATCAGACTGGCAGCCATATTTACCACACCAGTTCAGAAATGGAGTAAGCAGATGGGTGATATATTCAGTTATGAAACTCCAATTTTAAGCATTGATGAATTCAGTATTGGACTGCTGGAAAAAGATCGCGTTGATGGATTATTAATTCGCAGTGATGAAAATGGCTACTATAATATTGGTATTCAAATAAATGATAAAGAAGTAGTAAAGGTTGACTCCGCCGTAGAAGACGATGCCATGCGCAAAATTCAATACTGGGCGGAAAGAGTTGAACAGGTACGCCGGCAATATGAAAGTCGTGAACCGCAACTCGGTTCGTTCACAGACTAATAGCATCAATAATTAATCCTGGCCATCCCGACCTCAATATTGACTTGAAAGTATTTTCCTGATAAGATATTGTTTGCGTCGGGATGTGGCTCAGCTTGGTAGAGCGCTTGGTTCGGGACCAAGAGGCCGCAGGTTCAAATCCTGTCATCCCGACCATCTATTAATACTATTATTGATGCAATGAATGCCACCTGAAAAGGTGGCATTTTACTGCGTAAACATGGTTTTTGAGACTGCTGAAAAAATCCTTCTTTACGTGTCATTTTGTGACAGGGGGACGGGGTTTGAAAGAGATCGCCTGCAGCTCCTCAGGATGACATTTATGGTACTTTTTCAGCAGCCCCGGACGTTTCGCCTGTCTGCCGATGATTGATCTGTGTAATGAAATAGGACTCCGATTAGAACCGGAGCCCCATAAATTCTCAGTAACTACTGCTATGGGCCCTTACTTGATTAGTACAACGTTTATTGCTTTGATAAGAGCGATTGCGGTATCGCCTTCTTTGAAACCGGCCTCTTTCAGCGAATCTGTGGTCATAACCGATGTAACCTCGTAATCGCCTACCTTTAGAGTTACCTGGGACATCACATCCTCGCTCTTAATAGCCTTAATGGTACCCGATAACTGATTGCGAACTCCTACGTCCATTGATATGCCTCCTTTCATTCACGACAGCCTGAAAGTGAAAAGATTGCCAAGTACTTTATTATATCATAATCGGTAATATTGTCCAAAAACGAACCGGATTCGCCGTCTTGAATCTTCTGCCTGAACCAGGTTGTTGGTTATCATATTGGTCAAGGCTTCCATACTGAACATTAATAAACTGTGATTTCAATTAGGAGTGCCAATGGGCATACCGGTGTTATTTTGCCATCTTCCCTGAACCTGGCAGCGAAAGCAAAATAATAATATTTCATATTAAAAATAAAAAAAAGGAATACAACAGTTTGGTGTAGAATATATTTATTTAAGGCGTTGGCAGGTAGTGACAGCATTTGGCCCTTATGACCGGTTTGCAGTCTGCTTGCCGTCACATAGCGGTTGCTGAAGGAGGTGAGAAAGTGTTTCAATTTGCGGGATTTGTGCATAAGTTCGACAACGGCCAATGAGGAATATCCTCTGAATCGGCAGTTAGTCGAGCTATACAATCAAATATCATAGCATGGGAACTGTACGCATTGAAGACTTTCTCAACGGATTCCGACGGTCGCAGGCGTTGCATCCACATCGATTGTCAATAACTGAATTAGCCATGTCTGTCTGCAAACAAATCGATTAGCCTTCCGCGTATTAACGATCTCAACGGTTTTGATATTTAAGCTCATGTCCTTATGTTCTGCACAGGTAAACCGCAATCAATCGACAAAACAGAATACATTAAGATGCTATTCTCCTGAGCGACATTTCCTAAAGCTTCAGCTATTGGAAATTAGCCGACTCGGTTATATATCGACACGGTAAATCTGGAAACGGATTTGCCTCCCTTATTTGGAAAGGAGTAATGGCTAATAGAGACATTTGTCACGCGTGCACTGATCAAGGGGATTGAACCGTTTGGTTGTGCATGATAGTGGCATACGGTTTCCGGGTGGGAGTAGTATGCATCTGAAACAAATGGTTGTCCGAATGAATGCGGATAATCATGGCTTCCCTCCCACTCTGCATGGGAGTTTTGTTATTTTAAGGGTCGATTTATGGAAAGGAGTATTAATATGGAACTTGTTAAAATGAAAATAAATGGGAAGGAGGTAGAAGTCCCGGCTGGGAGCACAGTTCTGCAAGCTGCGGAATTAGTGGGAATTGATATACCCCGCTTGTGTTACGATCCTGATTTGAGCCCTCTGGGCGCGTGCCGGCTGTGCGTGGTTGAGGTTAAAGGCAACCGCCTGCTACCAGCATCCTGTGTAACACCTGTATTCGAGGGCATGGAAGTGGAGACGGAATCCCCGGATGTAGTGGAAGCCCGCAAGACAATATTGGAACTGCTGGTGGCCAATCATCCTTTGGATTGCTTGACCTGTGACAAGCTGGGAGCGTGCAAACTGGCCGATTATGCCTATAAGTATGGGGTTAAAGAGTCGTCTTTTACTGGGGAAAAGCATAGTTACGCTATAGATGACAGCAATCCCTTTATTCTCAGGGATTTAAACAAATGCATTCTTTGCGGTGCCTGTGTAAGAGCCTGCGAAGAAATGACGGGGAAAGACAACCTGTCTTATTTGAATCGTGGTTTCAATCGCAAAGCAACCACCGCTGGCGACGTACCATATATTGAATCAGACTGCGTTTTCTGCGGTCAATGTGTAGCCGTTTGCCCAACCGGTGCGCTTACTGAGAAAACCATGTCCGGACAAGCTCGCCGCTGGGAAATTGAGCGGGTTCAGACCACCTGTCCGTTCTGCGGAACCGGCTGTAACTTCGATCTGGCCATAAACAAAGGCAAAGTGATCGGCGTACTATCCAATCCAAACGCTCCGGTCAATGGCCGCAGCTTATGTGTAAAAGGACGCTTTGGCTGGGATTATATCTACAGTGACAAACGTCTCAAAACGCCGCTGATCAAGCGCAACGGCAAGTTTGAGGAAGCTTCCTGGGATGAAGCCTATGACCTCATTGCACAGAAATTTAATGAAAATAAAGCTAAAAATGGTCCCGATTCTTTTGCGGCCTTAAGCTCAGCCCGGTGTACCAATGAAGAAAGCTACCTGGTGCAGAGATTTACCCGGGCTTATTTAGGCACCAACAATGTGGATCATTGCGCCCGTGTTTGCCACGCTCCCTCCGTCGCTGGCCTGGCTAATTCCTTTGGCAGCGGTGCCATGACCAATATCCTGTCGGAAGTTAATAATGAAGCCGAACTTCTATTCCTGATAGGCATCAATCCAACTGAAGCCTATCCCGTTCTGGGCTATAAAATGCGTCAAGCTCATCGCCATGGATGCAAGCTGGTCGTCTGCGATCCCCGCCGTACCGAATTGGCCGCTGAATCCGACATCTGGCTGCAGCAGAAGCACGGCACCGATATTCCGCTGCTTAATGGTTTAATGCATATTATTATCAAAGAAGGTCTGGAAGATAAAAAATTCATTGCTGAACGCACCGAAAACTACGAAGAAATGAAAGCTCTGGCGGCTGAATACACCCCGGAACGAGTTTCCGAGCTCACCGGCGTATCCGTTGAAGACCTTTATCGGGTAGCTCGTTTGTATGCTACAACCGATAAAGCCATGATCTTCTATTCACTGGGCATCACCGAACATATCTGTGGTACCCGCAATGTTATGAGTATTGCCAATCTGGCCATGCTGACCGGTCATATAGGTCGCCCGGGTGTGGGTGTGAATCCCGTCCGCGGTCAGAACAATGTGCAGGGTGCCTGTGACATGGGGGCTCTGCCCAATGTCTATTCCGGATATCAAAGTGTTACCGATAAAGCCGCCCGGGAAAAACATGAAAAAGCCTGGGGAGCAACTCTGCCGGATAAAGTGGGTCTGAAGATTCCGGAAATGTTTGAAGCTGCCTATGAAGGTAAAGTCAAGGCAATGTATATCCTGGGTGAAAACCCGGTTTTGACTGATTCCAATGCTAATCATATTAAAAAAGCCCTGGAGAATTTGGACTTCCTGGTAGTGCAGGAACTCTTCCTGACCGAAACAGCTGAATTTGCCGATGTCGTTTTGCCATCGTCAAGCTTTGCAGAAACCAACGGTACATTTACCAATACCGAGCGCCGTCCTCAGCGGGTTCGTCAAGCTATTGAACCGCTGCCGGGTAAATTTGGCTGGCAGATTATTTGTGAAATGTCTTCTCGCATGGGTTATCCCATGAGTTTTAATCATCCCGGCGAGATTTGGGCTGAAATGGCCTCATTATCTCCATCCATGGCTGGCATTAGTTATGAACGTATGGAAAAAGAATCCGTTCATTGGCCGTGTCCTACCTCTGATCATCCGGGTACACCCATTCTGCATATCGGTAAATTCACCCGCGGGCTGGGCGGTTTCCAACCCAACGACCATATTCCCCCGGGAGAAATGCCTGATGCAGATTACCCCATCCTGCTGTGTACCGGCCGGATCATGCAGCACTATAATGTTACTACCCAATATTCCGCAGGTATTAACAGTGTCTGGGATAAAGAAATGACCGAAGTCCACCCGCAAGAAGCGAAAAAACTAGGCTTGGTTACCGGCAGCCGGATGAGGGTTACCTCCCGCCGGGGTTCAATTGTAACCAACGTCTGGGTAACTGACAAGGTGCAGCCCGGGGTAATCTGGATGGCCCACCATCATAGTGAAACTCCTACCAATGAAGTTACCAGTCACCATGTATGCGATATTGCCGGCACATATGAGTACAAGGTATGTGCGGTCAAGATTGAAAAGGTCCAGGAGGTGAATCAATAATGGCGGACTATAAGGAAATCGTTAATGCCTATAAAGATCTGCCCGGTGGACTGATTGAATCCTATCATGCCCTGCAGCGTGAATACAGCTATATTCCTGAAGATGCAGTCGTGTATGCCGCCCAGGTATTTGATATCCCCAAAGCCAAGGCTTATGGCGTAGCTACCTTTTACTCCTATCTGAAAGTAGGCCAGAGAGGTAAAAATGTAATCCGTATTTGCGAAAGTGCACCCTAACATATAGCCGGTGCTGATAAGGTCGTGGCGGCTCTGGAAAAGGAACTGGGTATTAAAATGGGTGAAACCACTGCCGACGGCAAATTCACCCTGGAGTTTACCGAGTGTGTAGGCCAGTGTCAGGCCACCCCGGTAATCACCATCAACAGTAAACCCTATGGGGACATCACTGCAGAGAAAATCCCTGCCATACTGGCAGAATATAAGTAATTGGTGAAAGGAGGTAAGATTGTGGCTGAAGAAATGCGTATTGTTTTACGTAACGTTGGAAAGATTGATCCCTTAAAAATTGATGAATATATTAATGCCGGAGGCTATAAATCTCTGGCTAAAGCCCGCAGCATGAGTCAGATTGACTTAATTGAAGAAGTTAAAAAATCCGGTCTGCGTGGCCGAGGCGGAGCCGGCTTTAACTGCGGCATGAAATGGAGCTTCTCCTATAAAATTGATACTGATCAAAAGTATGTAGTCTGCAATGCCGACGAAGGCGAACCAGGCACTTATAAAGATCGTATAATCATGGAAAATGATCCCCAGAGCGTGCTGGAAGGCATGGCCATTTGCGGATATGCCATAGGTGCCAACAAAGGCTATATATACTGCCGTGGCGAGTATCCCTACGTGGTGGAAATCCTGAACAAAGCCATAGCGCAAGCCAAAGAAAAAGGTTGCCTGGGCGATTTTGACATTGAAGTCAGAATGGGTGCCGGAGCTTATGTCTGCGGTGAGGAAAGCGCTTTGATCGAATCGATCGAAGGCAACCGGGGCGAGCCCCGCTTCAAGCCCCCGTTCCCGCCGGTAATCGGACTCTGGGGCAAGCCCACCATCGTGAATAATGTTGAAACATTTGCCAACATTCCTCAGATCGTGGAAAAGGGTGCAGACTGGTACAAGGCCATCGGGGCTCCCAACTATCCCGGTACCAAGATCATGACCCTGACCGGGGATATTGCCAATAAGACCTTCGTTGAAGTGCCTACCAACACCACGATCCGCCAGGTGCTGAACGACTTCGGTGGCGGTGTAGCCGGCGGCAATAAGTTCAAAGCCGTGCAGATCGGTGGAACTTCAGGCGGCTTCATTCCCGAGGCTTTCCTGGACACCGAGCTGAATTTCGACGCCATGTCAGCGATTGGCGCTACCCTGGGTTCGGGCGCTTTCTTTGTCATGGATGAAACTCGCGACATCGTGGATGTTGTAGCTAGAATCGCCAAATTCTTCGCCCATGAATCCTGCGGCAAATGCACTCCCTGCCGGGAAGGCACCATGCGCATGGAAGAAATGATGGAACGGCTCAACAACCGTCATGGCGAAGCTGCTGACCTGCAGCGCCTGGATCGGCTGGGCCGGGTTATGACCAAAGCCTGCTTGTGCGGGCTGGGCCAGGCTGCTCCGTCTCCGGTGCTGACTACCATGCAGCACTTCAAGGATGATTATCTGGCCAAGTTCAACTAGTATATTCGAAGAGCCTACCGGTGGATTCAGGGGGCTTCCCCCTGAATCCGCCGGCGATGCAAAGATTAATATATAAAGGGCTGGCACCATTTTGACTGCCAGCCCTTTATAGTGCCGTATGTGGGTACATGTATTCCCGGGTTAAGAATATATTCCAATCCCTTTACATTCGCTCTCAAAATTAAAGTTGAATGTAAAGGGATATTTCGTACCGTCTATCGATGAGATATGCACCCACCCCTGGACTAATGCACACACCTAACCCCAAGCATATAAATATGTATCAATAATAGGGTTATTAGACAGGTATAGCGGCTTATAAGCCCGAAATATTGCCGCCTCTTTATTCACCCGAACGACTTTTTTTGCGGCGGCGATACAGGTATCTGATCAGATAGAAAACCAGTCCAAATACAATCACCCAGGGCAGGATTACCACCAGGAATACTATTAAACCGCTGCCAAAATCAATCAGCGTGTTAAGACTGTTGATGAGTCCCTGCCAGGATTTACCCATGGTACCCTGCGGAGCTTTCAGGCTTCCGGGCAGGGCCTGCTCCAGGGTTATGTTTATGGTGCTGTAACTGGTAGCGTTGTTCAAGAATTTCAAACGCCCTTTGATTACCTCTATGTCGCTGCGAACGGCTCCTAATTCCTTTTCCACACTGACTATATCCGTAATAGTGTTGGCTTTCTCCAATAGAGCCAACAGCCGTGTTTCTTTGGCTTCCAATACTTTCAGCCGGGCTTCGGCATCATAATATTCCTCCGTGACATCTTCAGTGGAAATGGTCTTATCTGATACTTCACCATAACCGGATATGGTTTCCACTGTAACGGTTAATTTATCTGCCGGAACTTTTACCGATAAACTGGCCGATATTTTATCTTCGTAACGGTATTGGCGGCTGTTAACCAAATAACCACCCATTCTGCCAGTTAGATCAGTAATTTGGTCAACCGTAGCGGGAACATCTTTTACCTGCAGAGTAAGGTCAGCGTTTTGAATAATCTTACGCTCTATACTCGCCGGAGTCCTGACTTCGTTATCAGCGGGGAGCTGAAACTGTTCGCTCGGAGAATTATTTTCTGAAAGACTGATATCTTTGCTGTTACTTCCGCAACCGGAAAACATTCCGAGCATCAAGCATAATACAATTAACAGGAACAGGTTAATAAGAACTGAAATTGGTCGTCCCGGGAAAGGTTTAACATTAGGCATATTTTCAATCATCTCCCATCAAAAATAGGCAGCGGCATCATAGAATGGTTTGGCTGCTAATCGGTATAATTTAATCTTACAATAGAAACTCTATACTGGACATACGAAAATAATTATGAATCCTGTCATGGCAAAGAAGAGTGAATACATGCTGATGAAATGCAGGCGGCTTTTGCTGTCTTAAATCATAAGATCGGTAAAAGGCGAAAGGCTGCGGGACAGTACCCCCTGCACAAAGCTGATAGCTATTCCATAATTGCTGATCGGGACTCCTGCCTGCATGGCCCGGTCAATACGGTTGAGGTAATTGCGGCGGGTTATCGTGCAGCCTCCACACTGTATAATAAGCTTATAATTATGCAGGCTGTCAGGAAAATCCGGTCCGGAACAAATATCAAATTCCAGGCTTTTGCCGGTATATTGTTTAATCCAACTGGGAATCTTTATTCTGCCGATGTCATCGTTCATGGCATGATGTGTACAGGCTTCAGCAATGAGTATTTTATCCCCATCCTGCAGTGAATTAATGGCTGCTGCTCCGGCTGCCATTTTGGACAAATTACCCTTGAAGCGGGAAAATAATATGGAAAAGGTAGTCAGAGGCACAGTTGCCGGTACTGTTTCACTTACTGGTAAAACAATCTGGGAATCAGTAATTACCAGGTCGGGCGGGCTGCTTAATTTATCCAGGGTATCCGCCAGTTGATCCTGCTTTACTACCAGAGCGGAAGCATTATTATCGAGGATATCCCGGATAGTTTGCACCTGCGGAAGTATTAATCGCCCTTTGGGTGCGCCGCTGTCAATAGGAACTACCAGTACCAGGAGGTCACCCGGCTTAATGACTCCCTGCAACAAAGCCGGTCCTTCCAGGCGGCCGGCTCCCTCTATCATTCCCAACCGGTCTTTTAGCAGTTTTATACCGCTTTTATCTACCGTTGAGGTTAGTATATAATCAAAGCCTTTATCAGTTAATAGTTTTTGCAAATCACGACCGGGGGATAAATCACATTTGTTTATTACGATAATAATCGGTTTTTCCCGGGCTTTAAATTCTGCGGATAAATTTTCTTCATAATCTGTCCACTGGCCGTCGCCAATAATAATAAGCCCAATATCTGCTTTTTCTAATACGGCATGGCTTTTCTGAATCCTGCTCTGCCCAAGCTCACTGTCGTCATCAATACCAGCGGTATCTATTAAGAGGCAGGGGCCCAGCGGGTTTATTTCCACGGCTTTTTCAACCGGGTCCGTAGTTGTGCCGGGAACCTCAGATACAATGGCCAGGTCAAAACCGACCAGAGCGTTTATTAATGAGGATTTGCCGGCATTGCGGCGCCCTGATACAGCAATTACCGTTCTCATACCTTTAGGTGTTTCATTGAGATTGCTCAAAACTATATCCTCCCAAAGATTATTTTATATTGTTTCATAAGCAGGCAGATATTATCTGACCATGCTTTTCCGGCGGTTATGCCAATGAGGGGAGTCGCCCCATTTCCATAACCCAACCTGATATCCGGCAGCTTCAATTTCACCCTGAATTTGCTGAAAGGGCTTATATTGCTTTCCGGAATAAATGCTGTACTTTTCCCGGTAATAAGGTGGAGTAATTACCGGCATTACGATGTTGGCTCCTGCCTTAAGGCCCCAGCTCAAGCCATTGGCATGCAGGCTTTGTAATGCTGTAGAGGCCACCATATTAATATCCGGCATCAATATTCTGGCCAGAGCCATCATTTTGAGGGTATGCAATAACGGGTCAATTTCCCGGTTGGCTTCCTGATGATACAATGGTGTCTGAGGATGGGCTATATAAGGCCCCAGGCCCAACATATCAATATCCTGTTCCAGAAAAAATTGCAGATCGCTCACCAAATCCTCAATAGTCTGGCCGGGTAAACCTGCCATTACCCCGGTACCCACCTGATAACCAATGGCTTTTAAAGCCTGCAGGCATTCTATTCGTCGCTGCAGGCTCTGTTCAGGAGGATGCAGACGGGCAAATAATTCCGGGTTTGAAGTTTCAATCCGCAATAAATACCGGTGAGCACCGGCGGCAAACAGACGCTCATAATCTTTATAACTTAATTCACCTACGCTAAGCGTAATCCCCAGTCCAGGTGTCCCGTCATTACCGGTCATAGATTTAATCATACTGATAATTTCCACCAGATTGTCAACAGTATTTTTATCATTTATCTCGCCGGACTGTATAGCCAGAGAATGAAATCCGGCTTGATAAGCCTGCCGGGCATATTCAACTATTTGGTCCTGGTTCATTTTGTAACGCGAAACATCCCGGTTGCCTCTGCGCAGACCACAGTAAAAACAGTCCCGGCAGCAATAGTTGCTGTATTCAATTAAACCGCGCAGATATACTTCATCTCCTATGGTCTGGCGTCGAATAAGGTCAGCATGATTTATCAAGGCTTCCGTACTGTCGCTATCTCTGCCTGACAGACAGGCATATAATTCTGCATATTTAAAAGAAGTCATAGCAGGCACTTCCTTAGTGTATCAAGTACCAATGGCAATTCCTGGTCGGGGATAAGTTCCTGATTACTGATAATTAATCCCATTTGTTCGTTAATCTTGTATTTGACAGCGGGCAGGTCACCGAAACTGTCTCCATATTGAAACGCCCAGCGGCGGCCATAAATTCTGGCCCAACGAACCTTTATGCCTGGATATATATCCTGCAAAGCCTGGTGGCAGGCGGGTAGTATTTCATTGTGCTCCTGATACAGGCTGACTTTCTTAAACAATGGCTGATGCATTGATACCCCCTCCTTATAGAAACAGATCACGCTCACCAGCTTCGATACGGACCAACATTCCTTTTACCTTATCCTGTATGGCTGGATTGGGCAGGGCGGCTAATTCCTGATTAATCAGATAAGAGGCAGCATCTTTAGTCGCTTCACTGGCATAATCCAGCAGATATTCTTTAAAGGTAAGAATAGCATTGGGCATACACAAATTATGAATTTTACCGCTTTTGGCTATGCCCATGAAGCATTCTCCGGTACGGCCACAGCGATAATCGGCGGTGCAGAAGGAAGTTATAAACCCCATTTTGGCCATGTCGCGAATAGCTTCATCCAGACTGCGGTTATCACCCAGTATAAATTGCTGCCGATCGTAATTCATGGTTTCTTCCTGATAACTGCCCACTCCGATATTGGACCCGGCATCAATTTGCGTACAGCCTGTCTTGATAACTTCATTGCGCACTTCCGGGCGCTCCCGGGCAGTTAATATCATACCTGTATAGGGAACTGACAGACGAATCACCGTAACCAGCTTTTTAAAAGTGGCATCATCCACCAGATAGGGGCTATGGCGTGTAAAAGGTGTATTAAGTGCCGGTTCAATACGGGGGAAGGATATGGTATGCGGCCCGACGCCATTAAATCTCTTTTCCAGGTCAATAGTATGTAATAAAAGTCCCATTACTTCAAACTTCCAGTCATAAAGCCCAAACAATGCTCCAATACCTACATCATCCACTCCGGCATCCATGGCCCGGTGCAAAGCGTACAAGCGCCATAAGTAATTGGCTTTTATACCACGGGGATGCAGGCGCCGGTAAGTGTCATGATGATAGGTTTCCTGAAAAACCTGAAAGGTGCCGATCCCAATATCGCGCAGTATTTCCAGATCCTCTATCGACATGGGGGCGGCGTTCACATTGACCCGGCGGATTTCTCCATGGCCGACTTTAGTCTGGTAGGCTTTGGTAAGGGTATCGGCAATATAATGAACATCGGAATCCGGATGTTCACCATATACCATAATTAAACGCTTGTGGCCTTTTTGCACCAGTGATTCAACTTCTTTACCCAATTCTTCAAGGGAAAGCTGTTTGCGCATAGTCTCCGTATTATCTTTACGAAACCCACAGTACACACAGCTATTTACACAATGGTTGCTGACATAAAGCGGAGCAAAGGTGACAATGCGCCGACCGTATACCTTTTCTTTGATTTGATAGCCAGTCTGGTACATTTCCTCCCAGATTTCCTCATCAGTGCAGTTTAACAGAGCTGCTGTTTCATCAGGATCCAGTCGCTGCAAATCCAGTGATTTGCTCATAATATCCCGTAGCAGAGACTTTTCCGGATTTATAGCCGTATTCAGCGATTGCCGGATCAATTCTTCGTCTACAAAATCCTTTCCCTGCTCCAGGTATTTTTCAATCTGCTCAGGTTTTACTACTCTTTCCATCCATTCCAATACCGCCTGGTTTGACATACAATCACTCTCCTTTTATTACACAGAGACAGATTATACCGGTTTTAAAGATTGCTCACTTTGCCCATTGTTCAAAGGCGCAGGTGGTGACCAGTGGCAATAATAATAAAAAACCGCCTGCTCACCCTGAAAGCAGATGGTTGTTAAGCTCATATCAACCTATTCTTGCCCTCCAGGTCAGCCTTTAAAGCCTTTCTGTCAGATAAGCCGGATACTCTAATTATTCAACTCAAATTATATCCCTGAAAACCGTGACCCTGTTATAGAAACACATGGGTACAATTATTCATATTACAATGATTTCGTAAGCGCACTTTTTACCGTAACCTGGGGTATATTACCCAGTTTGCCGGTTAGTGAGCCCAGTTCATCAGTGGTACCATCTACAATTAACGAGATAATGGAGACCTCTCGTTCCCGATACGGAAGGCCCATGCGGCCAACAATCATATCAGCATGCTCATGCAGAATGGCGTTTACACGGGCAACTACTTCCCGATCTTCGATAACAATACCAATAACCCCCAGCCGATTATTACTCATTTTACACGCTCCTGCAAAAAATATAGCCGCCCCCCGAAAAGAGAAGCGGCATATAAAAACTCATTGCCTGCCCCCTCCAACTCAGCTGCCTGCCTGATTATCAGGGATACTATCAATACCATATATCATTTGGTTCATAAATACAATTATAAATATTTTTTGTTTTTAGCATGATAATGAGTATGCAGCAACTCATGAGATTTATGTCCCAGAGGTTCATGCAGGAACTCATCATAAATAATTTTGACTTCCGGGTTTTCATGGGATTTACGAATCGGCATACCTTCATCTTCAACATAGATGGCCTCAATGCGTTCCGCCCGTTTCTTATTGGCTTTGGTAATTGGTTGGCCACCGCCGCCTACACAGCCTCCCGGACAGGCCATAATTTCAATAAAGTGATAAGGAGATGCACCATCCCGTACCTGATCCATCAGTTTTCGGGCATTGCTGAGGCCGTGAGCTATGGCTACTTTAACTTCGGTGCCATTCAGATCAACAGCAGCTTCCTTGATTCCTTCCATACCGCGAACTCCGGTAAAGTTGACATCTTTCAGTTCCTGCTCGGTTACTACTTCATAAACGGTACGCAGGGCCGCTTCCATAACTCCGCCGGTAGCGCCAAAGATAACTGCTGCCCCGGTATACTTGCCCATCCAGGAATCGAAATCTGAAGGGGGAAGCTGATTGAAATCCATGCCTGACATGCGGAACAAACGGCCAATTTCACGGGTAGTCAGGACCAGATCAACATCCTGATAACCACTGGAGTTCATTTCCGGACGACTGGCTTCGTATTTCTTGGCTGTACAGGGCATGATGGAAACCGAATAAATCTTTGCCGGGTCAACTCCCATTTTTTCAGCCCAATAAGTCTTTACTAATGCTCCAAACATCTGCTGCGGAGATTTGCAGGTCGACAAATTGTCCAGCAGGTCCGGATAAAAAGTCTCACAGAAGTTAATCCAGCCCGGACTGCAGGAAGTAAACATGGGCAGAGTTCCGCCTTCTTTCAGACGGGTTAATAATTCATTGCCTTCTTCCAGAATAGTCAGGTCAGCAGTAAAGTTGGTATGCAGTACATGGTCAAAACCGACTTGACGCAGACCGGTAACAAATACTTCCATAGGCAGTTCTCCGGTATTCATACCCACTTCTTCACCAATAGCCAGACGAATAGCCGGAGCTATCTGGGTTACTACAATTTTATCCGGGTCGGCAACGGCTGCCAGGAACTCATCAATTTGTTCATTTTCATAGATGGCCCCTACCGGGCAGGCATGGATACACTGACCGCACAATACGCAGGGACTTTCCATCAGTGGCAATCCCATGGTTGGAACTACCATGGAATCAACCCCGCGTCCTTCAACTCCCAAAGCAAACACTGACTGTGTAACGCTGCAGGCATCAATGCAACGGCGGCACAAAATACATTTATCCTGGTCACGCACTATGGAAGGCGTGGACCGATCCAGATCATAACCGCGAACTTTCAGTTCAAAAGGATTATCGCGGATCATATATTCGTTAGCCAGATCCTGCAGTTCGCAGTTCTGATTGCGAATACAGTTGAGGCAATCCTGGGGATGGTTTGATAAAATGAGTTCCAGAATAGTTCTCCTGGCTTCTATTACCTGCGGGGTTTTGGTTTTAACTACCATGCCTTCAGTAACCGGTGTAGAACAACCGGCCTGCAGGAGTCGGTTACCCTCGACTTTGCAAACGCAAACACGGCAGTTGGCTTTAACCGCCTGGTCGGGATGCCAGCAAAGGGTGGGCAGATATATACCAACTTCTCTGGCTGCCTGCAGGATAGTTGAGCCCTCGGGAACCGAAACATTAATTCCGTCTATAGTCAGGTTAATCATTTATTTCCCTCCTCTGCTCTTTCCTACAATATTTTAGCCTGATAGTCGGCCAGGAAATGTTCAATCGTGGTTATTACCGGCGCTGGTGCTGCCTGTCCCAGACCACACAGGCAGGAAACGGACATTACCCGCCCCAGTTTCTTTAATAAAGCCAGGTCAGATAAATCTCCGAAACCATCATTGATATTCTCCATAATTTCGGCAATGCGAGCCGTGCCTTCACGGCAGGGAGCACATTTACCACAGGATTCATGTTCAAAAAATCCGGCTATTCTGGCGGCTACATCCACTATATCGCGGGTTTCATCCAGAACAAATACTGCGCCTGAACCCAGTGTAGCGCCAATGGCACTCATATTATCAAAAGCCACCGGAGTATCCAGTTGTGATTCAGGTATAAAGGCTCCTGAGGTTCCACCAATCTGAACCGCTTTAAATTTTTTGCCGGCTGGAATTCCACCGCCGAATTTGTAAATAAGCTCTCTGATAGTGGTGTTGGTAGGAACTTCAAAAAAAGTACGGTTGTTAATATCACCAGTCAGCGTAAAAACTTTGGTGCCGGGATAAGAAGCAACTCCTATGGAAGCATACCAGTCAGCACCATTTTCAAGAATAGCAGGCAGGTTGGCAAATGTTTCTACATTATTTACGATGGTAGGTTTTCCCCATAGACCCTGGGAAGGCGGATAAGGCGGTTTGAAGCGGGGTTCACCCCGGCTGCCCTCAATAGACTCAATCAAGGCAGTTTCCTCACCACATACATAAGCACCGGCACCGCTGCGAACTTCAATATTAAAATCGCCCAGTACGCCTTTAGCCGTTGCCTGTTCAATTGCTTTATCCAATATATCTATGACCTGGGGATATTCACCCCGGCAGTAAATATAGCCCTGTTTGGCTCCAATGGCATAAGCACATATGGACATTCCTTCCAGCAGAGCCTGAGGGTCGTTCTCCATTATAAGCCGGTCCTTATATGTCCCCGGTTCACCTTCATCAGCATTACAGACTACATACTTGACATCCGATTTGGCTCCGTAAGCAAAAGACCACTTCTGACCGCAGTTAAAACCAGCGCCGCCACGACCGCGAAGATTGGATATTTTTACTTCGGCAATCAAGTCCTGCTGACTCATACTGCGGGCTTTTTCCAGAGCCTTATAACCACCCTGGGCTATATAATCCTCAATTTTTAAAGGATCAATCTTGCCATAATTACGCAGGACAATGCGCATTTCCTCAGCCATTTATAAATGCCCTCCTTTCATAATCAATTGTTATAGTAATAACTTTCACATTCGTCAGAATAAAAAAGCTTAGCGATATTTTGCCAATATTTGTGGAATTGTGGCTGCATTTACATCTAAATAGGGCTCGCCATTTACAGTGATAACCGGTGTTGATTGACATTGACCTACACATTCAGTAAATTCAAGTGCAAAAAGACCATCAGCAGTACTCTCGCCCATAAAAATACCCAATTCCCGTTCCAGGGCCTGGACAACTTCGGCAGCACCTGCCACATGACAGGGAGCGCTTTCACAAATCCGGATGATGTTTTTACCTCGTGCTTCAATAGAAAACATTGAATAAAAACTGGCCACCCCATAGGCTTCTGATACCGGAATTTTAAATACCTGGGCTGCTTCGGCAATTACCTCCCGCGGCAGGTAACTGAGTTGAGATTGTACTGCATGAAATGCTTCGATAATACCCCCGGGTTTATCGGCATAACTGGCAATAATCTCTTTGTAATCCATTCTGCTTCTCCTCCCCTCCGTTCTTTAATTCTGACTGTTCATGTTAAACATATGACACGAACACTTCTGACTATGCTAAAGATAATACATGTCTTTCCTATTAATAAAGCTGCAGATTATACAGAACAATCGCTTTATTTACAAATATCGGGCAAATGCTGGATATTTTTCGAAATAGGTTAGAAATACATAACCTGAGATTATAGAGAAAATATCTGAAAATAGTTAATATAGGAATTAATTTAGTATAAATGGCTTTACGATATATAGAATATTCAAGCAGGGATAAAAAGGTAAAAGCGATTAAAAATATTTAAATACGCATATAAAAACGGGCCAAAAGGCAACATAAATACAACAAGTGCATAAACATACAGGCGGTAAATACATGCGAATATGGAAGGTGCTATCGGAAAAGAAATAAAATTTCTTAAACTGATTGATTAGTATATTAAAGAAAGTAATACATAAAAATGACAAAGGCTTAGTAGAATTTATAAAAATTATAAAATTTAATCATAATATGATGTTTTGTATGCTTATAAATATTAGATTGTAAGTGTTTTGCCGGTAGATATTACTAAATATTAGATTTCAGATTATTCTGCCGGCAGAGTTTAATGACCAGATAATCTATATGCAGGGATAGAATATTTATTCGTTATTATAGTTCTAACATACATAATAATTGCTTGCTCTTCCCCTGTAATTACCATAGTATTAGGATTAAGAACTATGAAAAAGAAGGGGGTTTTTTAATGTCAGCAGTAAAAATAGTCGATGATGTATTCTGGGTTGGGGTGCAGGATTTTGATCTGCGTATATTTGATATTGTAATGACAACTGAATACGGTACCAGTTACAACGCTTATGCAGTAAGGGGTAAAGAAAAAACCGCCATTATTGAAACGGTTAAATTTAAGTTTTTTGATGAATATCTGCAAAGGTTGCAGGAAGTAGTAAATCTCAGTGATATTGATTATTTGATTATGAATCATACTGAACCTGATCATGCCGGTTCAATCGAATTACTTCTGGACAAAAACCCGGATATTACTATTCTGGCCAGCCCTACCGCGATAACATTTTTAAAGGATATTACCAACCGAAGTTTTAAATATGAGGAACTGAAGCATGGTGATAAGTTGGATTTGGGCGGTAAGACCCTGGAGTTTATCAATGCTCCGTTCTTGCATTGGCCCGATTCAATGTTTACTTATTTACCGGAAGACTCCATTCTGTTTAGTTGTGATTTTTTAGGCAGCCACTATGCCGGCAATGAGATTTTTAATGACCTGGTCGGCCAGGATTTAATGAATGCTTATAAATACTATTATGATATGATCCTGAGTCCATTTAAGCCTTATGTACTGGAAGGTCTGGATAAAATTAAAGACCTGAAAATTGATTTTGTCTGTACCGGACACGGACCGGTTCTCAGGCAGGATATACCGAAATATATGGAACTTTACCGGGAATGGGCCACTCCTGAGAAGCTTCCCGATGCAAATCGCCCCACCATAGTAATGGCCTATGTCAGTGCTTATGGGTATACGGAAATGCTGGCTGAAGCCATTGCTGAGGGTATTACTGCTCAGGGGGAATTTGAGTTCTTAAAATATGATCTGGTCTACAGCGATTTGCAGGAAGTGTTAGCTGCCATTGAAACGGCCAGTGGAATTCTGATTGGTTCTCCTACCATAAATGGAGATGTATTGCCTCCTGTATGGCAATTGTTGATTAACCTTTCACCGATTGTACATGGTGATAAAATAGCCATGGCCTTTGGAGCCTATGGCTGGAGCGGGGAAGCCGTTCCCAGTATTGAAGCGCGCCTGCATGCTTTGCGTATGAAAGTGCTGGCGGGAATGCGGGTGAAATTCAAACCTTCCCCGCGTGATCTGGAGGAAGCTTTCCAAAAAGGAGTAGATTTTGCCAAAGAGGTTATACAAAAAAACCAGGATAAATCCAAAATGAAATGGCGCTGCCTGGTATGCGGGCATATTGCGGAAGGTGCCGAGCCCCCTGAGGTATGTCCGGCCTGTGGAGTTGGCAAAGAGAATTTTGAATTAATGCCGCTGGAAGATGAATTTAACCGGGATAGCGACGAAAAATTCCTCATTATCGGTGGTGGAGTTGCAGCGGTGTCCGCTGCCAAAGCTATACGGGAGAGAAACAAAACTGCTGTGGTTACCATGTTGACGGAAGAGAACGCCCTGCCCTACTACCGGCCCATGCTGTCTGATTTGCTGGGTGAGGAATTAAGCGATGAACGGCTGTATTTATATAACCAACAGTGGTATGAAGAACAGCAGATAACGGTTAAGACCAATACACGGGTAACAGGTATTGATGCCGCCGGTCATACGGTTTCAGCTGATAAAGAGTCTTATCCTTATAATAAGTTAATCATTGCTACCGGTGCCCGCAGCAATGTACCACCCATTAAAGGGGCAGATCAGGAAAATGTCTATACGATGCGCAGTCTGAAAGATGCTCTGCAGTTAAAACAGGCCATAAAAAGTGCTGCCCGGGCTGTAGTTGTCGGTGGAGGAGTACTGGGTCTGGAGGCAGTTGCGGAAATGGTTGATGCCGGCCTCACAGTATCAGTAGTAGAGCATGGTTCCCGGCTCATGCCCCGTCAGCTTGATCCGGACGGATCAGCACGCCTGGAAGAGTTGTTAAAGTCAAAAGGGGTAAAGCTGTATTTAGGCGCATCTACTGAAGAAATAACCGGTGATGGCAAAGCTTCCGGAGTAAAGATAAGCTCCGGGGAAGTCCTGGAGGCAGATTTTGTGTTGTTGTCTACCGGGGTTAAACCCAATATTGAATTGGGTGCTGAAGCCGGAGTGGAAATTGCCCAGGGTATTATAGTTGATGCCGGTATGCGTACTACGGTAGCAGATATTTATGCCGCCGGTGATGTGGCCCAGTTTGGTGAACGGGTAATAGGTCTGTGGCCGGTTTCCATGGAAATGGGGAGAATTGCCGGTGCCTGTGCAGCCGGTGAATGGGTTGAATATAAAGCGCCTACCCTTTCTACTTTGTTGTCCATTTTCGATATTGAGTTTTTCTCCATAGGAGATGTAAATCTGCCTCCGGAGGAACTTAGGATAATTGAGATTAATGACCCGGTCAGCTTCTATTTTAAAAAGACTTATTTACGCAATGGCGTACAGGCAGGTGAACAAATTATTGCCCGCCAGGTTGATACTACCGAATCGATGAACAAAGTGGGTACCGATGATAGTGGTAATAAGGTACACAATAAATGGAAATGCCGGTTGTGCGGATATATTCATGAAGGACCGGAACCACCCGATGAATGTCCGGTTTGCGGAGCATCAAAGGACATGTTTGACCCGGCTGACTAACAAAAAGAGATTACAAACCCCGGTAGTCAAGTGCTTACCGGGGTTTAATTTTTAAATGCTTAAAGGAGAAAATATGCTGGAATATATTATTACCCTTCTGGTAGGGATAGTGGCTGGTGGTCTGGGGTCAGTTCTGGGAGTTGGTGGGGGAGTAGTCATGCTGCCGGTTTCCGAACATCTGCTGGGATTAAATACTCCCATGGCAGTTGGCACTACCCTTTTTGCGGTAATGTTTACGGCTATGACCGGAGCATTTGCCCATTATCGTCAGGGTAATGTTCAGATCAATAATGCCCTGCTGCTGGCTGCAGGTGGTTTACTGGGCGTATTTTCCGGCTCATATATTTTTAATCTCTACCTGAGCAAAAATACAGTTTGGTTAAGTTTGTTGCTGGGCTTTCTGTTTCTAATCATGACTTACCGGATGGGCAAAGAAGTATTTGCCCATGAACAGTTGGAAGTTACCGGGCAACAGAGGAAATATTCTGCCCTGGTTTTAATGTTGTTAGGAATAATAATAGGTCTGATAACCGGGGCAGCTGGTCTGGGCGGCGGTTTTCTGATGGTTCCGGCCATGATCTGGTTAACCGGTGCAAGTCCCTTTCAGGCAGTTGGCACTACTTTACTGGCTATGTTCCCGACTGCTGCCGTTGGGGCATTTACGAAACTATCTCAAGGTTATGTTGAATTACCGGTAGCTTTATTAATGGGATTAGGTACTATAATTGGAACTCAAATAGGTGCCCGGGTCATGCATTTAATTAACCAGCGGCTATTCAGAATTATATTTGCTGTTTTATTATGCTATCTGGCATTCAATTATTTATATGCCGGTCTTTCAGGGTTATAACCAGGTAAAGCCAAATTACCTTTTCAACGATAACTTACTAATAGATAGCCGGAGAGGTGTATTATTTGAACCAGTCTGCAGAGTTTATAACCAGTTTAAAACACAAGCAGGGAATTATGTTAATGTGGACTTTATTGTCGCTTAATGTAATGGTTATTTATGTGCTTATAAAAGGCTTTGCCGTATCGGCAGTAATTGTTTTTGCGGTTATCTGTTCTGCAGGAATATTAGTGATTAGCTTCCTGGGTAAAGTAAACACCGGCAACCAACAGGATCATAAACAATTTCAGGCCAGGCTGAATAATTTAATGCTGCAAATTCGACCTTTATGTGATGACATATATGAGCACCAATTGAACAACACCATACAAACCTTGCAGGCCAATAGTAATGATGAGTTTACCCGGGGATTGTCCTGGTTATGGGAGCAAGTAGATGATTTTTTCCTTCAGGTTGAAACAGAAATGGCCAAAGGACGCACTATGTATAAACAGATTAGATCGATTAATAATACCAGAATTCATATGTTGCAAAAAGTGCAGCGACATCAGGATGAAATAGATGACATTCTAATTGAAATTAATAACAGCCGGGAAAAATATGAACAATACCTGGATAAGAACATTGAAAAACGGATGGATAGTTTTAAAGATAGTTTGGCCAATGAAAAAGAATATTTTTATGAATTTGTTTATAAAATATTAAGTGAACAAATCAGCCTTAATGATGAAGACACGGATGTACTGGAATATTTTAGTATTAACAAATTAGGCGAACAGTTTTCTGTAATTATATCCAAATCAATTGATAATCGGCTAACCGCTTTTCAGGAATTGCTGGTTCAGGATATGGAGATTCTTTCCGCTGATGTAGTGGGTAGTATGCAAAAATATACTTTGCAGCTTATGAATCATTTTCGAGAAATGCAAGATGGATTGGAACAATTAATGGATAGATATAAAATGGATGAGGCTCTGCCTTTGCTGCGTATTAGTGAATATCGGGACATAGTATTCAAATTACACGAAAAAACCGGAGAAATTCTGATTACTTTAGCCTGGCAGGATATTATGATAGAGCGACGCTGGCATGAATTGCAGCAAAACTTGCTGGCGGTCAGGGACGAAGTAATGGACAGTGTAGATGAAAAAATACCGGCTTATATTGAAGAGATATTAAAAGATGAAATACCTGGTTTTGTTTCTATAGAGCGGACTCCGGAAATTGCCCGGTTTTATAAAGCAGTTATAGATGCAGAAGTGATTTATCAGGTGTTTATGGGTAACAAACTACCAGAAACACTAACTGACGGAGTTTATAGTTTACTTCAATTTATATATCCGTTGGAGATACTGATAAGTAAAAGTGTGCGTTTAACTGAGCAGGGTAATAATCGTCGCAAGAATCTAAAATCTGAACTTAAATCAGGTAATCTGCAAAAATACTATACCCGGGTTCAGGAAAGCATACCGGAACAGCATTCACAATTAAGCGAGTACTTAAAGGGGCTATTTCCGCGTTATTTTTTGTCTTATTGCAGCAATCCCTATCTGAGGCTTAAGCCGGAAAACCTGGAACAAGCCGCCTGGGCAGTTTTTTTACTGCTAATTGATAATCCTGATGAACCAAAAGATGAGTTATCGTTTCTGGCAGCCTTATTACTAATAGCTCATCAATTACGCAATCAACACATAAATCCGCTTAAAAGCATACCGGTGGAATTAAATGACCCGAACAAATTATCTGACATGCGTTATGTCTGTTACCAGGCTATTTCGATTCTGATAAACACCAGGGTTGACGGTGGCAGTGTCACGGTGACGGTCCGAGATCACTGAAAAAGTCCCATAAATGTCATCCTGAGGAGCTGCAGGCGACGAAGGATCTCTTTAAAGACCGTAATATTGGGATTAAGCCAATGAGATTCTTCGCTAGCGCTCAGAATGACACGCAAAAGAGGACTTTTTCAGCAGTCTCGGACGGTCCTTTTGACACCCCAGTGATCTCGAACCGTGCCCCTGGTTACGAAATAATTATTAAGTAAAGGAGATTATCGCTATTGTTTCCGTTAAGAGACAGCACGCCCAGCAACAGTTTTCCAATTATGACCGTAACGCTTATAGCCTTAAATACGTTAATTTTCATCTATGAAATATCTTTAGGTCCGGAGGGCATGGAAAATCTGTTTTATTTGTTTGGCATTGTCCCGGCTAACTACGGCGGTGCGGCACTGGCTCCGCTTGGTTATATGCCCTTTGTCAGTTCCATGTTTTTGCATGGCGGATGGATGCATCTGATAGGCAACATGTGGATATTATGGTTGTTTGGTGATAATGTTGAGGACCGAATGGGACATGTAAATTTCCTTATATTCTATCTGGTATGCGGTGTTCTGGCGGGCATGAGCCATTTTTACATTAATGCCTATTCTGATATTCCGGTAGTTGGTGCTTCCGGTGCGGTTGCCGGTGTAATGGGAGCGTACTTTCTGGTATTTCGTAATGCTAAAGTGCTGACCTTTATACCACCGTTTTTCCTGCTAAACCTGCCAGCCTGGATCTATCTGGGCTTTTGGGCCGGTTCCCAGTTGTGGTCCGGCGCAGTAGACACATTTGCGGGCAATTCAGGTGCCCAAATAGCCTTCTGGGCGCATGTGGGGGGCTTTGCTGCCGGTATGCTGCTGGTATTCATCTTCATGACTCCTTCCCGAGAATATTCCGAACTGGAATAGAGAGTGTCAAGGGGAGTGTCAAGGGGACGGTTCTTTTGACACTCTCTGACACTCATTCCCCTTGACACTCCTGATATTATATTTGCTTATTCACCCGTTCAGGTGATGTAATTTAAATGATGATTCAGGTATTATTAAATTAAAATCCAAGCTGGAAAGGTGGAGTCAATTTGAGGAGAAGCAAGGGGTTAAGGCTTCTGTCGTGTCTGGTAATAGCAGTATTTTTGCTAAGCGGCTGTGGTGGCAGCAGCGGTGATACCAATTGGGAGTATGAAAAGACTATAGCAAACCCTCTGAAAGCAACCTGCTCAAATAGTGAAGTGAAACTCGGTAACCTGGATAAGGATGGGGTCGAAGTGACTATTCCGGCAGGTGCATTTACCGAACCAACTGAGGTTAGTTTGATTAATCCGGATAAAGCCCCCAAATATGAGAGTAAAGAGATGACCGGTTTTGGTGTACCAATTGAGATTTCAGCCGGAGAAAAACCGGTGCGTTTGCAACAGCCGGTTACAATTAAGATGAAGTTTAATCCTGCTGCTCTGGGAGGTGCCGACCTGGAATCGGGTTCTCTGTACCTGGGTTATTTCAACGGCAAGCAATGGCAGTACATAAAACCGGCAGTAGACCGGGAAAACAATATCATGACCTTTACTACCAGCCATTTTTCGTTGTTTGGTCAGTCCAAGCTCACCGTTGACCAGAGAATTGAGCAGTATACGAGTAATAAAGCCCTGGCTGACTGGGCACAGAAGCAAAGCGACGAGATGACCAATGCGGCCGCTGAAAAATTAATTGACCATATTTTGCAGGATAAGCTGGGTATTTCTGATGAAGCTACCAAAGGCAAGGTTTTAGGCAGCTTGTTGAAAGATGATGAGTGGGGCGGGATGTTAAAAAACCTGGCTAGTGGCGATGTAGCGGGATTTAATAAGGATTTACAAGTTCTGGCCGGTAAGAAGATTGTGGAAAATGTACCCAAATCAACCTTGTCCAAAGCCTTGGGTGGCTTAACTTCCGATTTTGGTACGGAAACGGTAGCCAAAGCCAGTGAAGCAGCTGGTTACCTGGCGGAAGGACGGACCAGGGATGCTGCCAGAATACTGGGAGAACATATTGCCGACCAGTTTTTGATAACAACGGCAGGAAAGATTGCGGTAGCCGCCATAGAGCATAAGATTTCTTCCTGGAAAAACGAAGAAATAGAGGCTGCCTATCAGGCGTATAAAAAAGGAGCCAGCAGCAATGTACCCTGGTGGGGTTACCAGGTGGAAAAAGGTAATTTTGATGATGTGTGGAGCCAAATGGGGGGTGCTGCCCGGCAGCTGGAAATAGAAGCCATTGCTGCCCAGGAAAAAGTTCGGCAAGATGCAGGTATGCCGCCATTGGATGATAATGAAAAAGAAAAAATCCGCACAATGGTGCATAAGGATCTGAAAAAACAATTTGAACAGCGGGTTAAGACGGATGCCGAAATCGAAAAGCAAAAAGCTGAATATGATATGATTATGGGCATGTACAAAGAATCAGGTTTTATAGAGAAAGGCCGCTGGGGATGGGAAAAAGATTATGAACTGGAACAACGACTGGATATATTAACGCATTTCAAAGATAAATTGTTAAAGGATACCGGACGCAATTTTATTAAAGATGGCAATGGACATACCAAAGATGCCATTTCCATTAATGAACTAAAACTGATCACCATGAATTGGTTTGGCACGGATGATCCGGCGGAAAGACAGAGAAAGTATGTGGAGTATCTTAAAAAGGAATTTGGTATTATTTTGAGTCCCAAAGCCGAATTGCTAAATGGACAATGGTCATCCGCCTCGATGACCATAACCGAGTTTGACCTGGGACCGGCCCCGGAACCTAGTGAAGATTCAGAGTCTGTGGAAGGTTGTGACCTGAATGATCTGGATATATACAATATGATTAAGGCTAATCTGGAAGAACAGAAGGGTAAACCTAATCCATTTACTATGAGCCTGCAGCTGGATGCCAATGGCGCAGGAAACATGTCTATTATCAGTGAAGACGGGGATAAAACCAATCTGCCGGCTACCTATAAGGATGGTACTTTATCAGCAACTATGCATCAGGAAGGAGCAAAAATAGACTTTCGGGGCATGGTAAGCGAATATGGCGGGGCAATTTCCGCCAGCGGCAGTTTTAATATTAATTTACCTTCTGAAAGCAACAAAACCTGGATAAAAGGAACCTGGTCAGCTAAAAAGTAGGGAGTCTGCAGGAGGCACCGGGTACGCCCGGTGCCTCCACAGGTGTCATGGGAGGTGTCATGGGGACGGTTCGAGACCACTGAAAAAGTACCCTAAATGTCATCCTGAGGAGCTGCAGGCGACGAAGGATCTCTTTTGAAATCCGTAATATTGGGTTTTTAGCCAACTAGATTCTTCACTATCGTTCAGAATGACATGTAAAAAAGGACTTTTTCAGCAGTCCCGGACAGTTCTCTTGATACCCCCTTTGAGGTGTCAAGAGAACCGTCCCCATGACACCCCTATGAGGAGCAGCAGGTGTAAAAGGGTCTCTGTGGAGGGGTTTGTTTGTATCCTTATCTGGAATTGAATTTATGGTCTAATCTATCAATAGGCATATCCAGCTATCGATTGTTTTTCTGGCTGGCTTGTATGGCGGTACTGGTAATAAGTTATGCCGGTATTAGAAAAGGGCAATTACCATTAAAAAAATCATTATTTGTCCTGACCTCTATGGCATTGGCCGTACCGCTGGGGGCCAGATTATTGCACCTGGCAACCAACCCGGTTATTTATCAGCAAAACCCGGCCAGGTTATGGTCGTTGCACTTAACCGGGTTTTCTCTGATGGGAGGGCTGATACTGGCAGCCCTGACCGGAATTATTCTTTCAAGATGGGTGCATCTTGACCCCTGGCCGCTGGCAGATAGCGTAGCTCCCGGGCTGGGAATCGGGATAGTCTTCATGCGTATAGGGTGTTACTTTAACGGCTGCTGCTTTGGAAAGGTTACCAATATACCCTGGGCAGTTCATTTTCCGGTGGGCAGCATCCCATATAAGTATTATCTGCCCGGTTTAATTGAAAAGAAAAGCCTGTTACCCTTGAATTTAATCAGTTCACCAGGAATTCATCCCACACAAATTTACGAGCTTTTAGCAGCCATAATCATAACCATAGTCACAGTTTTTATAATTCGTAAAAAACTACCTTCCGGAGTTGCTTTCCTGGTATTTACCGTGTTATTTGCCTCATTTCGCTGGGTAAACAGTTTTTTCAGAGTACCGGCTGCAACCCTCTGTGTAGCAGAATGGTTTTACCCATTGCTGTATTCTACGGTAATTCTGTTATCAATTATTTTGCTGATATTTCGTTTTAAATCTCAGCGGGCAACGGTTGATAATTCTGGTTGCTGAGCTGATTCAAAAATAACTTCCGGATGGGCGTAATTAATTTCCTGCTGCCTTTTGAGGATGTTTTCCAGTTCTTCACCGGCCAGACGCCCCGATTCAGAACAATTTTGCAAAAAATAGATAGTATTTTCAATACGCTCCTGACCTGCTTTGATTTCATTCCAGTGCTTTTCTTCTTCAAACAAATTCATACATTCCTGTATATCGGATGCCCGCCCAGTTTCCAGAAAGTATCTAAACATACCCAGAGTTTCCGGGTTTTGATAATCATTGTGGATAGGTGAACTTTTTAAAATTGCCAGATAATGACCTTCTTTTCCACGGGCAGTTTTCAATAGGTCTTCAACCTTATTAATCTCATTAAGACAATTATCCAAAATAGCCTGAGAAGTAAGACTCCATTCCTCAAGAGCCATCTTATATCGTTCACAAGCCTTTTCATATTCCCGATAACGAATTATATATACTTTCATTTCGTGGTTAAATCGACTGCCTTCATCCAGGGCGGCCCGATTCTTCCAGCGGTTAACCCGGCTAAAGGAAATGATATTATCGGCTATACTGGTAACAGTTTGACTTTTAGTCGGTTTTACCGGTAAATTATCTGGTTCTTCCGGGCAAAGATCAGCCTCTCCAATCAGGTTTTGCCTCTTTAAAAGAACTTTTCGTAAATAGTTGGTGTGACGATTTAATTGTTCTATTTCCTTAAGACTTTGCATGCACATCTTTATATCATTTATTATTTCATCACGGGTTTTAAGAGCCTTACGCGCTTTACGGGTTTTGGCATATTGCTGTAAACTGTTGTTAATAGGCGGGGAAATAGCTAATTCCTTTAATATTGATAAATCTGTGGCAGTAAACATTGAAGATTCGTCCGGGCGATTTTTAACAAAATAAAAACGGGAATTGGTAATGGGATAATAGTACGGACCCAGCGTTAAAAGAAATTCATTTTGCGAAAAAGAGATCAAACTTTCAATGGCCTGTAATTGTGTTTCAATCAGACTTAACCATGACTGTGCATAATCTGCCTGCTCACTTCCGGAACCGGATTCCAGCTCTATTGCATAAAAATCATTTAGAGTTATATACAAGGGACGATTATAAAAATAGTATAATACCTCTCCGGGGTTGGCGGCCAACATTACTGATTGGTCCAGGAATTTGGGTTCTTCTTTATTAAGATAAGTAAAAAACATGTCTGCTCCTCCCTTAATTTAAAAATGTATCAATAAGCAACTTCTATAAATTACCAAATTTTCCTTCTTAGTGTTATTAAAAATTTTGCGAATTACATATATAAACAAATAATAATTTGCTCCTGCTCCAACAGATGCCTATAATAGAAGATAATACCTGAAGGAGGCGGGAGTATTTGGATAGCAAGCTGCCATGGTTTGTTGATAAAATGGGAGATTATGACCACGAATATTATGTTTTATTAAAAGAGGTGTTGCAGAAAGCCATATCAACAACCGCTCTTGACAAGAAAACCTGCTATTTAATCCTGTTGGCTCTGGATACATTAAAAGGGGCAGAAACTGGAGTAAAGGTTCTGGCCGGGCAGGCCCGGGAAGCTGGAGCAACGGAAGAGGAAATCAAAGAGGTCATTAGATTAGCCTATTTTGTCAACAGCATGGATGTAATTAAAACTTCGCTTAATGCCTGGAGTTAATACAATAATGTGATTGTCATCTAAGGAGGACTGGATAATGTTCAAAGCAATTTTGTTTGATCTGGATGGCACCTTATTGGATATTGATATGGACGAATTTATTCCTCATTATTTCAGAAAAATGATGGATATGGCAACCAGAGAAGGTTATGAAAATACAGAACAGTTAGTAAAGCAGGTTTTTAAGTCTACTGAGGTGATGATTAAGAATACAAACCCGGCACTAAGTAACAAAGAAGTCTTTTTGGAGGATTTTTTTACCCACTGGCCTTATCCTCGTGGAGAGTTTATTGATTTTTTTGAACGATTTTACATAAAGGAGTTTCCGCTGTTAAAAGAATACTGCCGACCTTTTCCGGGAATTCCCGAGATGATGCAATTAATAATGCAAAAAGATATGAAAGTAGTTATTGCGACTAATGCCGTGTTCCCGCAACTGGCTTTGCAACATCGTCTGGAATGGGCCGGGGTAGGACATTTTGATTATGATTTGATAACCTCTTATGAGGTGATGCATTTCTGTAAGCCACACCCGGAGTATTATCTGGAAATTACAGATATTATCGGGGTTAAACCACATGAATGCCTGATGGTTGGGAATGATATCGGGGAGGATTTATCAGCCAACAAAGTTGGCATGAAAACTTTCCTGGTCGAGAATTTACTGATAGATAAAGGTCATGGATATACTCCAAATTATCGGGGCTCTTTGGATAATTTGTACTGGTTTGTAAACTTCTTGTAGTCATATTATTTCTGCGGGCGGGAATTATAATTCAAAGAATCAGTTTTTTGTTTACTGAGCCGGGTGGAGGTAAATACAATGGCTAAGAAGAAAAAAAAGATAGAAACAGAAATGGATCGGCTTAAAATGGAAATAGCCTGGGAATTGGGTTTAGGGGAGCAGATCGAACGGGATGGCTGGGAGTCTTTAAGCAACGCTGCCTGCGGAAGAGTAGGCGGAATCATGAGTAAACGGTTAAAGGAACAGCGAAAATCTTAAGTTCATATAAAACATAACTTCACTTAAAGCCCGGCAGGTATTTAAAAAGCCTGCCGGGTTTATCGTTTTTTCATCAATTGGTTTATAATCAATAATAAGAGCTTCCGCTCTGGCGGTGAAAGAAGCCCATGCCATTTTTTACAGGAGAAGCATTTTTTTACGCATCCGAATAGGGTTTGCAGTAGATTTTATTTTATAAAGCGCAGGAGAGGTGACAAATAGTGAATGAAATTGAACGGGTAAGGGAGTTTATTCAGGCCCTGAACCCGGAGTTGAAGATTATTGAATTTGAACAGGATACCAGCACTTCCTGCCTGGCTGCTCAGGCATTAGGTACGGAAGTGGGACAGATAGCCAAATCCATGTTGTTTAAAGCTAAAAATGACCAGTTTTTTATGATTGTTTCCGCCGGTGATGTTCGTATTGACAATAAGGCAGTAAAGGATTTGGTCGGTTCGCGGGTACGAATGGCTTCTCCGGAAGAAGTTGAAAGCGTGACCGGATTTCAGATTGGGGGAGTATGCCCTTTTGCACTACCGGCACCAATTCCAATATTTCTGGATGAAAGCCTGCAACGCTATCCGGTGGTGTATGCAGCTGCCGGAAATGCCCGGTCGGCTTTGCCGATTACCTGCCAGGAACTTCAGGAAATTACTCAGGGCAGTTTTTGCATGGTATCAATATTGCCTGAGTAAACCATTAAAGGGGAAACAGTATGAGTCAATTTGTTCATTTACATAACCATTCGGAGTACAGTTTACTGGACGGTGCCTGCCGGATAAAAGACCTGGTCGCCCGGGCGATAGAATTGGAAATGCCTGCGGTTGCTTTAACTGACCATGGGGTACTTTATGGAGCAATTGATTTTTATCGGGAAGCTAAAAAGCAAGGCATTAAGCCTGTTATAGGCTGTGAAGTATATGTAGCCCCCCGTAGTCGTCTGGACAAGGAAGCGCGGGTTGATGACCGGAATTATCATTTAATTCTGCTATGTAAAAATGAGCAGGGTTATCGTAATTTAATACAATTAGTCAGTCGGGCTTATCTGGAAGGTTTTTACTATAAACCTCGGGTAGACCGGGAGTTATTGAAACAGTACAGCGAAGGGTTAATAGCTTTGTCAGGATGCATAGCCGGAGAGATACCTCAATTATTGCTGCAGGGGAAATATGAGGAGGCTTTGGATATTGCACGGTTTTATAATCAGGTATTTGGAGAGGGTAATTTTTATCTGGAAGTTCAGGATCATGGTTTGAGTGAACAAAAACAGATATTTTCCTATATGGTACAGCTGGGGCAGGAAACCGGAATCCCTCTGGTTGCCACCAATGACTTACATTATATAAATCGTAAAGATGCTGCCATTCATGATGTACTGCTATGTATTCAAACCGGGTCAGTGGTTGCCGATGAGCAACGGATGAGATTTCCCGGCAGTGAGTTTTTTATGAAGTCGGCTGAGGAAATGAACAGTTTATTTCCGCATAATCCGGAAGTGCTGGTCAATTCATTGCTGATTGCCGAACAGTGTAACCTGGACTTTGAATTTGGAACTATGTATTTGCCCAATTTTGATATACCATCCGGTTACACCCCCGAATCCTATCTGGAGGAATTAGTCTGGTTACAGGCACAAAAACGCTATGAAACCCTCACCAACGGGATAACTGATCGATTAACCTATGAGCTGGGGGTAATAAAGACTATGGGTTTCGCCGGTTATTTTCTTATTGTTCAGGATTTGGTCAACTGGGCGCGTAACCATGAGGTACCGGTAGGGCCGGGCCGAGGTTCTGCAGCCGGCAGCCTGGTTTCCTATGTATTAGGTATTACCACCATAGACCCCTTAAAATATGGCTTGCTTTTCGAGCGATTCTTAAATCCGGAACGAGTCAGTATGCCGGATATTGATATCGATTTTTGTTTTCAAAAACGGGATCAGGTAATTGAGTATATTATCAATAAATACGGTGCTGACCGGGTAGCCCAAATTATTACCTTTGGTACTATGGCGGCCCGGGCAGCGATTCGTGATGTAGGCAGAGCCCTGGATGTACCCTATGGTGAGGTTGATCGAATAGCTAAAATGATTCCTGCTGAACTGGGGGTAACTATTGAACGGGCTCTGGAAATCTCGGTTGACCTGGCTCAGGCTTATGCAAATGATTATGATACCCGCCGTATTATTGATGTGGCCGGAGCTATTGAGGGAATGCCCCGTCATGCTTCCATCCACGCTGCCGGGGTAGTAATCGGGCAGGAGAATCTCAGCCATTTTCTTCCTTTGCAAAAGACTCCCGAAGGTCATGTAATTACGCAGTATGCCAAAGAAACTGTTGAAGATATCGGCCTGTTGAAAATGGATATCCTGGGATTGCGTACCCTGACCGTAATTGATCGTGCCCGGGAAATCATCAGTAAAACCCGGGGGATAATGCTTGATATGGACGATCTCCCTCTGGACGACCCCGAAGTTTATGAGCTCTTATCCAACGGGGATACTATAGGTGTATTCCAGTTGGAAAGTAATGGTTTACGCCGTATACTCAGTGAACTTAAACCCAATCGCTTTGAAGAGATAATTGCGGTTATTGCTTTATATCGTCCCGGACCGCTGGGCAGCGGTATGGTAGATGATTTTATAAACTGCAAACATGGCCGTCAGGAGATTAAATATATTCACCCTGAGTTGGAAAACATTTTAAAGGAGACTTATGGTGTAGTACTGTATCAGGAGCAGGTTATGCAGATTGCCAGTCAGATGGCTGATTTCACCATGGGGGAAGCAGATGGTCTGCGTCGGGCCATGGGTAAGAAAAAACCGGAGGAATTGGCCCGGCAAAGAGATAATTTCATTGCCGGAGCTGCCCGTCATAATATAGATGAACCTGTAGCTACCCGTATGTTTGATATAATGGAGAGTTTTGCCGGTTACGGTTTTAATAAAAGCCATTCAGCCGCCTATGCGGTAATCTCATATCAGACTGCCTGGTTAAAGGCCCATTATCCGGTTGAGTATATGTGTGCCTTTCTAACCAGTGTCATTGATAATCAGGATAAGGTAGTCTTTTATATCCGGGAATGTCAGCGTTTGGGTATTCCCATCCTGCCACCCGATATAAATCAGAGTTTTGAAACCTTCACTGCTGCCCGGGATGGTATTCGTTTCGGGTTGGGGGCTATTAAAAATGTAGGTAAAAATGCAGTTAAAAGCATTGTTCAGGTGCGTAAAGCAGGAGAGTTTGTCTCATTGTTTGATTTTTGCCGCCGGATGGACCTGGGTCAGATTAACAGACGAATGCTGGAAAATCTGATTATAGCAGGATGTTTTGATAATCTGGGATTAACCCGCAAACAGCATTTGTCTATTATGGATGAATGTATGGATTTGGCTGCCCAGGTGCAGAAAGAGACTTCCAGTACCCAGGCATCATTATTTGGTGATGTTATGGAAATGGTAGAAGAACCGGTACCGCGTTTACAAGGTGAACTACCTGCCCGGGAGCGACTGGCCCGTGAAAAGGAAGTGTTGGGTTTCTATGTTTCTGCCAATCCGCTGGATGAATACCGGGAGGTATTACCGTTGGTTACTACCCATCAATTGGCCGATTTTGATGTAAAAGATGATGAGATATATGTACGGGTAGCAGGAGTAATAACCAACTTAAGCCGTAAAATTAGTAAGAAAGGTGATACTTATGCCCGGTTTTTTCTGGAGGATTTGTCCGGCCGTATGGAAATGCTGGTTTTCCCTGCGGCTTACAAGAATAATCTAGACCAGTTGGAAGAAGACCAGGCCGCTATTATCGAAGGGTATTTTGATACCCGTGATGAACAGCCTAAAATTGCAGTACGGCGTATTTATAAGCTGCCGACGGTATTAAATGAAGTACAGGTAAGAATAACTGAGGAAATGAATGATACTGAAAACCGGCAGCGATTATTAAGTTTACTAAAGAAATATCCCGGTGAATTAGATGTGTTTTTGCATATTGCCGGTAAAAGCAAACCATTGCTTATGAATGATTATCGTGTGACCGCCAGCAGCAGGTTAAAGCAGGACTTGACCCGTATCTATGGAATAAACAATGTATGGTATAGTTAGCTATCAATTAAAAAGAGGAGGAAAATGCATGAATGGTGCCAACACAGGAGAAGATTATATTATTATAAAAGCGTTGGAAAATGGGGTCACTATTATCGGACTTACCCGTGGTAAAGACACCAAATTTCATCATACTGAAAAGCTGGATAAGGGTGAAGTAATGATTCTGCAGTTTACCGAACATACATCTGCTATGAAAATTCGCGGAAAGGCAGAGATTACTCACCGATTTGGGGTAGCAGTCAGCGACAGTCAAATAACCCGGAATGCTTAAACCTTATGCCAATATATATCTGATCGCAAAAAGAACTGCCTTCTATCCAGCCGGGGTGTATTTAAAGGAGGTTGCAATAGATTGAAAAAATTGGCCGTTCTTACCAGTGGCGGAGATGCTCCGGGTATGAATGCTGCCATCAGGGCAGTAGTAAGATCAGCCATATACTACGACATGGAAGTGTTTGGTGTTCAACATGGTTATGAAGGTTTAATTAATGGTGACATTCACCCTATGTCACTCGGTTCGGTAGCTGACATTATCCATCGTGGAGGAACCATTCTGCAAACTTCCCGATCCCGTGGATTTATGACTGATGAAGGTCGACAACAGGCACTTATTAATCTTAAACAGCAGGATATCGAAAATCTTATAGTAATAGGGGGCAAAGGAACATTAACCGGCGCTTTTGCTTTTTCTCATACGGGTATAAGAGTTGTGGGCATTCCTGCTACCATTGACAACGATATAATATTCACCCGCTCGATTGGATTTGATACCGCGGTTAACACTGCTCTGGAAGCAATTAATCGGATTCGTGACACAGCCACCAGTCATGGGCGGGTGTTTATAATTGAAGTAATGGGCAAAGATTGCGGAGAAATTGCGCTGGCAGCCGGAGTAGCGGGAGGAGCCGAGTCTATCCTGATACCGGAAATAGCCACTGATTTTGAGCAAATAGTATCCAAGATAAATAACGGAATGAAACGCGGTAAACTGCATAGCATTATTGTAGTTGCAGAGGGGGTTTATCCTATAATGGAACTAAAAAACAATTTACAGCAGGCTACTAAACAGGACACCCGCGTAACCATTCTGGGACATGTGCAGCGGGGTGGAACTCCGACAGCTTCGGATCGTATACTGGCATCCTGTATGGGAAAAGAAGCCGTTGAAAGTATAAATAAAAATATGGAAAATATGATGATTGCGGAAAACCAGGGACAAATTTATCCTATTCCGCTGGCAGAAATAATTTATGGGAAAAAGAATCCTGAAATCAGTATGTTTGCATTAGCCAGAATGTTATCAATTTAGTATTGAGGTGGAATTGCGGTGAGAAAAACTAAAATTATCTGTACTATCGGGCCGGCCAGTGAGGATTTGGATATTATTATGCAGATGATGGAGGCGGGTATGAATGTAGCCCGTCTGAACTTTTCGCATGGTACTCATGAAGAACATCGCCAGAGAATAAATAAACTGCGCTATGCAGGACAGCAAAGGCGTTCGCCTCTGGCCATTATGCTGGATACCAGAGGGCCGGAGATTCGCACTGGTTTATTGGAAAATAAGAAAGTACAGCTAAAAAGCGGGCAGCAGTTTAATCTGACTAATCGTTCTATCAAAGGTGATGAATCCCAGGTAGAAATTAATTATGCCAACCTGCCCCGTGAAGTTCACAAAGACAATATAATTTTGCTGGCAGATGGCTTAATCAGTCTGCTGGTTAAAGAAACTACTGATACGGACATAATATGTCGGGTTATGAATGGTGGAGAACTAGGGGAGAGAAAAGGGGTTAATGTTCCCGGAGTAAGAATTGAATTGCCTTTTATGAGCGATAAAGACCGTGAAGATATTTTATTTGGCATTGAGATGGAAGTTGATTTTATTGCCGCTTCATTTGTAAGAAGTGCTGAGGATGTAATTGAAATTAAACGCATTCTGGAACAGAAACATGCTGACATAGATGTAATTGCCAAAATTGAAAGTCAGGAAGGGGTTAATAATCTCGAAGATATCATTCAGATTGCTGATGGAATAATGGTTGCCAGAGGGGATCTGGGAGTCGAGATAGCAGCCGAAGAGGTACCATTGATACAAAAAGAAATATTGAAAAAATGCAGTAAAGTGGGCAAACCAGCTATAATTGCTACCCAGATGCTGGATTCGATGATTGTAAACCCCCGACCTACCCGGGCTGAAGTATCTGATGTAGCCAATGGTATCTTTGATGGCTCAGATGCCATTATGTTATCCGGAGAGACGGCAGCGGGAAAATATCCGGTCGAGGTAGTAGAAACCATGGCCCGGGTAGCTTATCGAGCTGAACAATCATTAAATTATGGAGAAATTTTGCGACAAAAGAGCCGGTATACAAATCTGAGCGTAACCGATGCTATTAGTTATGCCACCTGTGCAACGGCAGCTAATTTGGGTGCCTCAAAAATTATTACCGCTACCCAGACCGGGCAAACTGCCCGTATGATAGCCAAGTATCGACCCCAGACTGATATAATTGCTACTACCACCGATAAAAGGGTTATGAATAAATTGTCATTATTATGGGGAGTTCAGCCGATTCTAATTCCGGAAACAATAGGAACCGATGAATTATTTGAGGAATCTATTCGTTGCGCAATGGAAACCGGTTTAATAAATAACGGGGAACTGGTAGTCCTGACGGCTGGAATTCCTACGGGCAGAGCCGGAGCCACCAGCCTGATGAAAGTCCATATTGTTGGTGAAATCCTGGTACAGGGTATGGGAATTGGCAGTGGAGTTGCCAGTGGAATTGTACGTATCATACGGGATGAATCAGATCTCATCCGGATTGAGCCGGGCGATATTGTAGCCATTGGTGATGCCAACAGCAGTCTGGCTCCGTATTTGAAGCGAATTGCTGCCTTGGTTGCCGAGGCCGGGGGGTTAACTTCTGATGCAGCCATAATGGGATTAAATGCCCGTATCCCGGTGATTGTGGGGGCAGTAAATGCTACCCATCTGCTGGAGGAAGGCATGCTGGTAACAGTAGACGCACCCCGGGGCAGAGTCTACAAAGGTTTGGCCCGGGCATTGTAGCAAATAGTGAGGTGTGAGGAGTCAGGAGAAAGTTCTTAATAGACGCAGATATCTGCGGATTTAACGGATATTCGCTGCATATTTATAATATTTAGTACCTAACTTGACCTGACGATACTATATCTTTTGGATTTAAAGAAGGAGTTTATTTAATTGGAGGTCACCCAAGCGTCCTTAACCGTACCCCCTAATGTAACATTCTAAGGCGATTGCTGAAAATAATAACCGGGGACACATTTTAATGTGTGTCCCCGGTGTTTTTGGTGTATTCATACTAATCCTGCTTGTACATCTGTACCATGATGGCAGTGTAGAATATCCTGCGATGGCAGGTTGAGTGGTATTCACACCGACGGAACAGATGAGTTCACAGGTATAAGCCAATATTAAAGGCGATTATTTACCTTTAAAGTCTGCTTTTCTGTTTTCCAGGAAAGCTGCCATGCCTTCTTTTTGGTCCTCGGAGGAGAACAGCATTGACCAGGCAATCTGTTCTGCACGGCATCCTGCCTTAATATCCAGATTCATTGAGTTATTTACACATGCTTTGGCTTCTCTCAATGCCAGAGGCGGTTTCCTCGTTAATTTACGGGCAATCTTGGTAGCAGTTTCAACAACTTCAGCAGCCGGTACCACCATGTTGGCCAGGCCGACACGATATGCAGTTTCCGCGTCAAAGAAGTCACCAGTGAAAATATACTGTTTAGCTATACAAATGGAAGCATTGCGTGGAAAACGCTGTGTTCCGCCAGCTCCCGGGAATATACCGATATTAATTTCCGGGAAGCCCAGGGTAGCATTATCAGCCATAACACGGATATCAGCGGCCAGAACCATTTCCAGACCACCACCGAGAGCTAATCCATTGACGGCTGCAACCGTAGGTTTGTGATTATCTTCGATAGCAAACAGGGTTCTGTGAACTTTATCCAGGAAATTACGGGCTTCAAAAGCATTATATCCGTTTACGGCTTTTAGATCCGCGCCAGCCGCAAAGGCGTTTTCATTACCTCTCATAATGATAGCCCGTACTTCCGGGTCATCATTAAAGCCGGTAATAATTTCATAAGATTCATCAAGTAATTTGATGTTAACCGCATTAAAAGCTTTTGGACGGTTAAGCTGAATAGTACCAATATTATTTTCCACCGATACCAAACATGTTTCATATTGTTTATCTCTGTAAGACATTTATTAACCCCCTTGTTTCATATATAACCTTAATCAGGTTACTTGCTGTAATCGTAAAAACCTTTACCGGTTTTTCTTCCCAGCCATCCGGCCCGAACCATTTGTTTCAATAAACCAGCCGGGCGATATTTGGGATCACCAGTTTCCCGATATAATACATTACATACTTCCAAACCGATATCAACTCCAACCAAATCGCACAGGGTGAAAGGACCCATAGGCCATCCGGCACCCAGTTTCATAGCCTTATCAATATCTTCGTAGCTGGCCAGACCTTCCATAGCAATGAAGGCGGCTTCGTTCATTCCCGGAATAAGAATTCTATTGACAACAAATCCCGGACCTTCCTTTACCTTGATTGGTTTTTTACCAATAGCTTTGGAAAGTTCCATAACTGCTTCCACAGTTTCATCTGAAGTTTGCAAAGCGGGAATAACTTCGATCAGAGCCATTACCATTGCCGGATTAAAGAAGTGCATTCCCACGACTTTGTCCGGACGGTCATAGGTAGCCGCAATTTCTGTAATGGAAAGAGATGAAGTATTGGTTGCAACGATGATTTCAGGTTTAAGAATAGAGGACAATTCTGCATAAACTTTTTTCTTGATTTCCATGTTTTCTACTACGGTCTCAATAACGAAGTCAACATCAGCAATATCCTGCAAAGTAGCGGTTCCGGAAATATTTCCGGTAACAAAATCTTTGGCCCCAGCAGGTGCTTGACCTTTTTCTTCGGCTCTTGCCAGACCTTTACCAATTCTTTCTAAGGTTTTGTCGACAATTTCCTTTTTAATATCATACAAAACCACCTTTTTACCTGCACCTGCTACTGCCCAGGCAATCCCCATCCCCATGGTTCCGGCACCCAGGACAGCAACCTTATTTACTTCCATACACCAGACCTCCTTGTTTTATTGGTGACCAAACAGACAGAAAACAAAAGGACAAATCATTGCGAATTATTTTACTTCCCAATCACCTCCCTTATCCAGTGTATACCTTTAAGGCTGGTATATGCACTATGCGTATACGAACCTATTGTAAGGCGAAAACCATGTAAAATTACATAAAACAGGTACTTAATCCCGGAAATAAATCCTTCAATACTGTCACGCGAGATGACACTCTTATTACATTGATAATTAAAGAAAAAGTATTATGCAAAACTCTCAAGTAATATATTTCACACTAACTAATAACATAATAGCATAACTGGAACGAAAAAATTAGAGAAATATGGTAAGTACAAGAAGAATGTATATTCTTTATCTAACCATTAATTGGTAAAAGCCAATCTTATGGTAAAGAAACATAAGAAAAATATAAAAATGACCGGATTAAATCCGGCCAGCTGCTCGTGAAGCCTGGTTAAGCGTTACCTGGGTAATTATCAAATGAAGTGTTTTCGAATCCAATGTACCAGTTGCCGGTAAAGAATTTTGCTGCTGAAATTCGCTTATAAACTGGATATTATCCTGAGCATCAGTTTTACCTAATTGTTTAAGCATAGCATCTATCTGTTTTTGCTCCAAATCAGAAAGTACCATTAATTCATAAGCAGCTTCAGTTGCAGTATCTTTATCAGCATTTACATCAACAGCCGATGTATTTTCAGTACTTTTATCCGGATTAACTTCTGATTGTGGAGCATTATGGTGATTGATTATTTTACCCATATTACTAACAACTGCTATAGTCGAGCCAATCAAGGTTGCCCCGGCAATAACCAAAATAAAAAAGAAATAATATTCCTTTTTCATTATATTCCCTCCAATAGCCATAGTTAGTTAATATATTGTAAATTATTCAAGACAATTTTACAATTTATTCTGAAAAATTACATCCTGATGTAAATATAAAGTTTTACTTTTTATTTTTCGGATTGGTTATTATCCTTGATTATCGTGACATCAACTGAATTAAACAGAGCAAAAACTTGTTCACCTTTCTGTAGATTCATGGCCTCGGCAGCACCATTGGTGATAGTTGAATAAACCGGATGATCTCCAATATCAATTATTACTTCGGTTAAATCCTGCCCTGGTTTTACATCCATGATTCTGCCGGTTAATTTATTGGCCTGACTTATTCTCATTGAAAACGCCTCCTTTTTTATATTTATTGTGCTTACTGAGCAAATTTATAATCAAGCAAAAATTCCCACAGCAGAATAAAAAAATTTAAATACTTTATAAAAATATATTTAAGGATAGGATATTTCACTCATCTGTCGAATGAATAAAGGCAAGACTATTAAAAAAAGGTGGTTATTATATGGAATTAAAAGATCTTATATTTGAAAAAGATGGGCATATAGCTTATGTCTATATCAATCGTCCGGAAGCATTAAACAGTTTTACGCTTGACACCCTGGAAGAATTTTATTGGATACAGGATCAGATTTTAGCTGATATGGATATTCGTGTAGTAGTTTTAGCCGCCAAAGGGAAAATATTCTCGGCCGGAATTGATGTTTCCGTTCTGAAAAGTGGTAATCCTCAATATGCAGTTCGTTATATTCAAAAATTGCAGGAATACTATAACCGCTGGGAAAAGATGCCCCAACCGATTATTGCCGCTGTTCACAGTACCTGTATCGGCGGTTCAATAGAAAACATTTTAGCCTGTGATATACGCATTTCAAATCAAAGCGCTACTTACAGCCTGCCGGAAATAAACTTTGGTTTCTCTCCGGATATGGGCGCTACCCAACGGCTTACCCGTGCAGTTGGGGCCGGTCAGGCCAAAAGGCTGATTATGACCGGCGATTTTATCAGCTCCGAAGAAGCTTTGCGGATTGGTCTGGTTGACTTTGTCGTACCGGATGAGGAACTTATGGAATTCACCGCTAAATTGGCTAAAAAAATAGCTAACAAACCTCCGCTGGCAATCGGGGTTGCTAAAAAAGCCATTAATCTTGCCCAGGACACCAGCCTCAGCGTAGGTCTGCAATTTGAACAACTGGGTTCCTCTTTCCTGTTCTGTACCGAAGACTTCCAGGAAGGCCCCAAAGCCTTCTTTGAAAAACGCAAACCCAACTTCCAGGGTAAATAAAGCACATAAAAAACGAGTCAGAATTTATCTCTGACTCGTTTTTCGTTTTTATTTTGTTTCAGACTGACCAGCTATCGTTTATCTTCAGCATTTCGCAATGCATACTGGTAAATATCTTCATCAATATATCCTTTATCCCGGAGAAACTTTAGGGTATGAGTATAGTAAGCTCCAATATCATACCAATAGCCCCTCACATCCCGATACTTATTATGAACCGGCAACTGAGGCCTTTCAACTGATATCTCCATTGAAGCAATAAACTTCCCCGGGTAATTAAGGATCTGCTCATCAGTCATATCACGGTAATCCCACTTCAAAGCAGTCAGTAAACCTTCTCTATCCGGCCTGTGTATTTCAATAGCCTCATTATACCGCCGGGGTGTTTTAGCAGCAGATTCATTTTCAAGTATGACTTCTTTTGAAACCACACTATCAAGTACTATCCGGTAAACATGATTAGCAGACATATCCAGCGCGGCTATCATCTTCTGGCGTTCTTCATCACACCCGGCTATGGAAGCCATCTGATCTAACATTTGGGTTTCCCATGCTTCCGGAGCATTGGTGGCTAAGTGAACCGGATATCTGCAGTTTTTTATATTTCCATTTTTCAACCGATATTGGAAAGTTATATTATACTGCCGGTTATTATCATCAATAAACATGGTGGTCCGGTACTTTTCTCTGAGGACACCAATATTATCAATCATATACTGATGCAAGGCCGCAATCTGGTCTTTACTGTCAGCCTGGGAGAAAATCCCCGGGCTCGCTGACCATAACAGACGGGTTTCCTCCGGGGTTAGATTGGCCATGGCCGGATACAAATACTCGTTACTCCGGGGGTCTTTTTCCGGACTAATAGGGGTTCCGTAAGTTAACGCCAGTGATTCGGGCAGATTTGGTATGCTATCAAAATAAACCGGCCCGCGGTCAGCCTGCAAGGTGTTTTCATGGTAATAAGCATAATTACTGCTGAAAGCTACGGCTTCAACCTGATTTACATCCGGGATGCGGGTAGCATATCCATACCAGTCATACCAGGCAGATAAAATAACCAGGCTCATTATCAATGCATAGACGACAAAGCCTTTATAGCTGTCCAATACCTTAAACGATTTTCGCAATAATGCTTCGGCAACATAATATCCCAACATACCTGCCAGGATGAATACCAGCCAGGAAACCAGCAATCCGGAAGAGGGATTGATAAATCCATTTAATATAATTTCTCCCAGGGTCAAACTGGTACAAATAGTTACTCCATATTTAAAAATCGGCTCCAGTCCGGAAATAGTGATTATATCTCCGGCTTTTTCCATTTTACGCTCCTTATACATTTGTAAAGCTGCCCCGATAAAAACCATGCCGGCCAGCAAATAAGCAATCCATACCCACCAATTGACCGGGGTATAAGTGCTGCTGAGCCCGGCAGTATATACTATCGGAGTTAACAGGGCTTCAATATATAAATTACTATGGGCGAACAGGCTGGTAAAACCATATAAATACTGACTGAGAAAGGCATCTATAACCATCATAAGACCAAATATAATGATATTGGCAATACCAAAAAAGGCGATATGTGCAAATATGTTGCCGGTTAGCATGGCCATAAATACTGCCAGAGAAAACAGCAACAAGCTAAGGGATGCAAATATGAATAACCACCCCAGCAAAGCCGTGAAATCCAAACAGTTATGGATTATTCCGATTCCCGTCAGGGTCAGAAAGAATACTAACAACGGCAGAATAATCATAAACAATCCTGACAAATAATTGCTGAAATACATGGTACGGCGGGTATAAGGCAAGGCGTTCATCATTCCCGCTGCTGAAGTATTAAACAAATAGGAAAATACCGCTGTAGCTGATACTATACTGAATAATGCAACTATAAGGGCCAGACCTCCGGATATGCTATAAACACTATCCATAAATAATTGCGGTGTAAGCGGTGTAAACACTTCCGGGGCCAATCTGCGATTATAAGTTAAATTAAAACCAATTAACAGAACAATAACTATATAGGAAGCAAATACAGGCCAAAACCGCTGCAGGTTTTTTCTGAAAAGGGCCTGGCTAAATATCGGTGCTGCTGATGCCATAATCCATCCCCCCCAACTCATGAATAAATATTTCTTCCAATGAAAGCGGCAGCACATCTATCATCATGGAATCCAACTGAGCTGCCTGGTTGATAATTTGCTCTTTCTCCCCGCGGACTACCAGGTGAACCACACTGCCTACCTGATTTTGCGACAATACCGTCAGGTGGCTCAAATCCGGAACATCCTGGCGAAATGCCAACTGCAGCTTGAAAATATTATTCTGCAATTCATCCAGATTACGCTCCAATACTACTTCACCCTTATGCATAATGCCTACGCAATCACAAACATCCTCCAATTCCCTTAGATTATGCGAAGAAATAAACACGGTAGTCTGCCGTTCGGCAACATCCTGAAAAACCAGACTCCAGACTTTACGGCGGGCTACAGGATCCAGTCCATCCATCGGTTCATCCAGCACCAGAACCCTGGGCATGATACACAAAGCCAGCATAAAAGCGGCATGTTTTTTCATTCCCCGGGAAAATCGGCGTAACGGACTATGGTGATCCAGAGGGAAAATCGGTATCAGCTTTTGCAAACGCTCATCATTGAAACTCGGGTACACCTGCCGGTAAAAACTAATCATATCTGCTAAATCAGCCTGAGGGAAAAAATAAATATCATCCGGTATGTATGCTATGGACTCTTTTAGAATTGGATTGTCAAAAACCGGTATATCACCAATTGTTATTGAACCCTGGTCGGGGATCAGTATACCGACGATATTCTTAATCAGGGTGGTTTTGCCCGAACCATTTGGTCCTACTATTCCATAGACTGAAGATTTGGGTACGTTAATATTTACATCCCGTAAAGCCTGAAAGTCGCCAAACGACTTACTGAGGCCACGCACTTTTATCATTTTTTATCTAACCTCCTCTATTCGAAATTACAGATCTTCAAGCACCTGTTTGATTTCCTCTTTGCTAACGCCCAAATAGATTAATTCCCGAACTCTATCTGTTATCTCCGCTATTAACTGTTCGGTTTTCCCGGGGTTTTGGCCAGGTGCCCGGGACTGGACAAAAGTACCTTTGCCGGGAACCTGATAGACAAATCCCTGAGCTTCCAGATCGCGATAAGCTTTTTGAATAGTATTGGGATTTATAGCCAGATTCTGCGCCATCTCCCGTACCGAAGGAATTTTCTCATCAGGCTCCAGTACGCCGCGAATAATCAAATTCTTAATCTCATCGCGTACTTGTTCGTAAATCGGTTTGGGATTTCTTAAATCAACACTGATAATGTAAATCACCCCCTAAACTTCCAGCGGCTCAATCTATGTGTATTACTACTCATAGTACACATAATACACCTGCGCAACCAACCCGTCAAGTAAAATCTGGAAGAGGATAAAACCGGACATTGTATTGCAAATGATATTGATGTGATAGCTATGATTAATAATTTACTGGTGGCCATAGTCTCTGACAGATCGGCTCAGCCTGTAATCAATACCGGAACCCTTTACTAGGGGATAGAGCAATGGCCGGAAAAAAGTCATTTTTATTACGCATTAATCCTGACTTATACGAAGTTATGGAAAAGTGGGCGGCTGACGAATTTCGCAGTGTAAACGGGCATATAGAATATATTCTCCGCGATGCAGCCATAAAAAGCGGACGCCTGGGGAAAAAACACCGGGATTTATCAATTACAGGATCGGAAAGCGCTTCCGGATATGACGATAAAGAGGGGGGATAGCCCCTACCACTATCATGATACCCATCGCCTCACCGGGCTGGAAACCATGAATGAAATTTTGGTATTAGATCAAGGTCAAATAATAGAACGGGGAACCCATCAGGAACTTATCAATTCAGGGGGACTTTACCATAACATGTATCAATTACAGCAAAACATTTGAAAGTTTATCTCCCCGGGCAGCGATATTAAGTCTGCCTTCTATGGAGTGTTGAATATCTTCTTTTTTAAACCGCCATTCCCGGACACACTTAAACCCTATGTCTCTAATAGCTGCATCAGTGCCCCTCCATATCTGTGCCAGTACTTTACCTGTTAATAACCGGTATGCTACTATTGTGGAAAGTACTTGTGCAAACTTTTCCGGTTTGCACCAGGAGGTTATTAAAATGTCCCGTAGCCTGAAAGTAGCAGCTGTGCAGATGGATGTAGCCCCGGCATCTGTTTCCGACAGACTTGAGCGAGCCTATAGTTTAATCCGGGATGCTGTCAGCCAGGGGGCGGAGCTGGTAGTGCTGCCGGAGGTTTTTAACACTGGTTATGCCTACACCGATGCGAATTATGAAAACGCTGAAAGATTCGATGGCCCTACGATACAATGGATGAAGGGCACTGCTGCTGAATTTAATATCCACCTGGCAGGTAGTCTGCTGCTCTGGAATCAGGAGCATAGCGACATAGTTAACACCCTTGTGCTGTTTGACCCCAGGGGGCGTTCCTGGAGTTATGATAAGAATTATCCCTGGAGTTGGGAACGAGCCTATTTTGTACCGGCAAAGAAACATTCCCAAACAGTTGTAGCTCATACGGATTTGGGAGACATTGGATTTTTGGTTTGCTGGGATATTGCGCACGCACATTTGTGGAAGCAATATGCGGGCAAAGTCGATATGATGGTCATATGGAGCTGTCCTCCCGATGCCTTTAAAGCTGAACTAAAGCTCCCTTCAGTACAGTTAGGGCCAAAAGATATGGGTTCTACCATACAGTCCATGCATGATGAGGCCTATAACCTGTTTGGACGAACTCTTGAACAACAATGTGCCTGGCTGGGGGTACCCGGGATCAGTGCTATATGCAACGGTACTCTTAGTACACCAATCCCCAAAGGCAAAGGTGCTTTTTTGGTTTATATTTTGTCCTCTCTTAAACTGGCTAAATATATGGGTGAGGCTAATGATCTGGAAATGACCTGCCAGATGTATTCTGCCTGCAAGGTGATAGGAGCAGATGGCAGTGCGCTGGCTTTTGAAACAGGCAGTGACGAAAAAGCCGTAGTGGCGGAAATAAGCCTGCCCAATCAAAAACCGCGTCCTGTTGCACGCCAGCCTAAACCAATTGTCAGAAAGACATCCTATTTGCTGGCCGATTTTTGGTTTCCACTGCTTACTCGCTCCCTGTATGTGCGTAAAGTTAAGCAACCACTTTTAAAATAGTTATTGCTATCATGGTGAAACAACTCATCAGGTTTTTAAAGAGGAGGGGACAGGTATGACTCAGCGTCTGGTCACTGAACAATCCAATCAATTGCATCAACTGCTGGTTACCGTATCCAGATATTTATACTTTGCCAGTGATGGTCAGGTCAGGTATCAGGAGAAGCCCATGGAGGTTAATACCGGTAATCTCAGCAAATCCCACAGGGATCATCTGGTCTATTATATGTGCTGTGTATACAGTTACAATTGTTTTTTTGATATTACCAGCCCGAAAAAATGTAGCCCACCCGCATACGCTACGCAACAAACGGCAGTAAAATTGGCAAGTAAATTTAACCGAAACCGAATATCAGAAAACAATTAAGGGGCTTCAAAGCCCCTAATTTTTTGTATGGTGCCAGAGGTGGGACTCGAACCCACACGCCTCGCGGCACACGATTTTGAGTCGCGCTCGTCTGCCAATTCCGACACTCTGGCCTGTAAACTATTATTTCAGCAGAATTAATTATAAGGCGAGGCCATATAGTTGTCAAGCAGGGGGGATCATTCTATTTGGTGCTTTTTCATCAGTCTGTATAGTGTAGTGCGGGAAACACCCAGTATTGCAGCGGCCTGCTGCCGATTACCGTAACTTCTTTTTAAAGCCATACGGATTCGTTCTTTTTCCGCTACATCTTTTCCTGATTTCAAATCATAATCTACGGGAGGGGCATCAAGTGACTGCTGATGAAGAAACAGGGGCAAGACATCACTGGTCAGAGTGGAGTGAGGGCAAAAGTTCATTGAGGTTTCCAGAACATTAATTAATTCTCTGGTATTCCCCGGCCAGTTGTATTGCAGCAGAACCCGCATGGCATCATCCTCGATGGCTTGAATCTTTAAGCCTAGCTTACGATTAAGCTGATCCAGATAATACTGGACTAAAACTGGTATATCTTCGGTTCTTTCCCGCAAAGGCGGAATATAAAGATTGACAACATTTAACCGATAATAGAGATCAGGCCGGAAAGTGCCCTGGTTGATCATCCATTTCAAGTCCTTGTTGGTAGCTGAAATAACGCGTACATCTACAGGTATGGTATGATCATCACCGATGCGCTCAATTTCTCTTTCCTGGAGAACTCTTAACAATTTTGCCTGCATGGACAAAGGCATATCGCCAATTTCATCAAGAAATATGGTTCCGTGGTTGGCCTGTTCAAACTTGCCGATTTTTCCACCTTTACGGGCTCCGGTAAAGGCCCCTTCTACATAACCAAACAGTTCCGATTCCAAAAGTGGTTCAGGTATGGCGGCACAGTTTACCTTAACGAAAGGTTGTTCGGCGCGTGCGCCGCTATAATGAATTGACTGGGCAAATAATTCTTTACCGGTACCGCTTTCTCCGCTAATAAGTACTGACGATGGAGAGCTGCCAATCCATAATATAGTTTCCCGCAGAGCTTTAATAATCGGACTCATTCCCTTAATAATATCCTGGCCTGATCCGGCTACCGGTTCAATGTTGAATTCATCCTGATAAGATTTTAATTCATGCATAAATTTGGATACATTCTGCATAATATCTCTGGTGTTAATGCGGGAAATAATGTTTATATAATCGTCAAAATCTATGAGGTTCTTTTTTACACAAGTTAAATCAAAAGCTTCATATCTTCCAACTACGCCAATAATTATATTATCAGCAATAACCGGCTGGCGGGTGGCCAGTACTTTATTCCGGGGATAGAAGGCCAAAAGGTCCGGGCGACCTGTTTCAACCACATTCATTAAATAGGGATCAAATTGAAATTCATCAATATGATGACTGATCAATTGTTCCCGAGTTAAATCCAGGTAAGCGCAAAGGGTATCATTTACCAAGCGTATGATGCCTTGTTGGTCAACAAATATGGCACCTTCATAGGGAAGATTGAATATTTGTTTTAGCATTTCAGATTCTTCAATATTAGAAAAATCAGCATTTTTAACACAGTCCATAATAAGACTCCTTTCCAGTATCCGGCAAGAATCCAGTAGACAGAATAGAGAGTATATTCAAAATAATCAGAGTAGTTGTTGCAAATATGTTACATTGTAACATATTTGCAACAACTACGCAAACCTCGTAATATAGTGCTGTCAAACCGATTGCCGCCCGGATAATGTTTCATGAATGAAACGGCATTGTAAAATAATCCCTCCAAAACCGGTGTTTATAAGTTGGCTTATATTTTGCATATATATAGCATAAGGTCATTATTGACCTAAAGGGGGGAGATAGTTGCTTTAATGATTGTTTTAGTGGAAAGTATTCCAGATAGTAGTTGACAGTCAAGTTCAAAGAATAAACCGGTTGGATGTGTCCGGTTTGAAACAATTGAGCATTTGTAATGGGTTGTGGAGGAGTAAGATGGCAGGTTTATTAAAGGGGATTCGAATAATTGATCTTACCAGGCTGCAATCCGGCCCCTATTGTACAATGGCTCTTGGTGATCTGGGGGCCGAGGTTATTAAAATTGAGAACCCCAGAGGAGGGGATTTGATCCGTTGGTATCCACCACTGGGAAAATCGGAGAGTGGATATTTTCTGGCTCTGAATCGCAATAAGAAGAGTATTAAACTGGATATCTGGACTGATTCGGGGCGCGAAGTATTTAAGCGTTTGGTAGATTCGGCTGACATAGTTATTGAGCAATATCGGCCGGGAGTATTAAAAAAAATTGGTCTGGATTACCAACAATTGCAGGAAAGAAACCCAAGAATCATAATGGCTTCTATTTCTGCTTATGGGCAAACCGGGCCTTACAGTTCCTTGCCTGCCCATGACATAAACCTACAGGCTATAAGTGGAATACTTAAGGGCGTGGGAAGGAAAAATAGTGAGCCGGTTATTTCGGGAGTTCCCATTGCTGACATGGCGGCATCTTTGTGGACTGCGTTTGCTTTGCTGGCTGCGTTATGGGAAAGGGAACACAGTGGTCAAGGTCAGTATATAGATGTTTCAATTCAGGAAGCTGCCCTGAGTTTCCAAACTCTTGCTGCCGGAGAGCTGTTCACCAATAATTATTTCGCCGAGCGATGCAATGAACCTCTTATTGGAGTGAGTGCCTGGTATAATGTTTATCCAACTGCTGACCAAGGTTATCTGGCTATCGGATTATTGGAGTTCAAGTTCTGGAGTTCTTTTTGCAAAGCCATTGAATGTGAGGAGTTCGTCGAAAATCAATTTGGACCACCTGAAGTTCAGGAGAAGATGATTCAAAAGATTGAGTCCCTTACAATTCAGAAAAGCTTGCAGGAATGGATGGATATTTTGCAACCTCTGAATATTTGTGTAACCCCGGTTAATAATCTGGAAGAAGCACTGAAAAACCAACAGATTGAATTTCGCCAAATGGTTCAGGAAGTCAATCATCCGGTGGAAGGAGTGATAAAGCTGTTAGGTATACCGGTAAAGTTTAGCCGGACTCCTGTAAAAATTCAGATGCCCCCGCCTCTGTTTGGCCAGCATACTGAAGAAATACTTATGGAATTGGGATATAACATATCAAGCCTGGAAAGGTTTAAATGTATGGGAGTAATATGATGTGACTGGCAGAGTTTAATCAATTAATGTTCCGTCAAATATAAAAGGGGATACGAAAGATAATTAATTTAATTAAATAATTGGAGGGATTTTAATGAGTACTTATATGCAGGAGTACAAAAGTAAACTGGTTACAGCTGAACAAGCAGCCAGATTGGTCGAATCCAATGTGATAGTTGATTATGGAATGTTTGCAACCAAACCGGTGGATTTTGATATGGCCTTGGGAAAACGGGCCGGCGATGGCCTGGAGAATGTGGCCGTTCGGGGAACCGGTTCTGTATTGCCTATTCCCGAAGTAATAAAAAACGATATTGAGCAGAAGACTTTTCAATATTTTTCCTGGTATTTTACCTTGCTGGACCGTAAAGCTGCTGATATGGGTCTGGCGGCCCATAACCCTTTTAATTATCATGAAGCTACAATGCTGGCTTACAATCTGGAGGAATACAGTCATATAGCTCCCCAGGTATGGTGCGCACAGGTATCCCCTATGGATGAGCATGGTTGTTTTAACTTTGGACTGGGCAATTCTCATAATCGTGGTATGGCCCTGGGGGCTAAAATTGCCATAGTTGAAGTAAATGAAAATATGCCCCGATGTCTGGGCGGTAATGATGAGTATATGCATATAAGTGAAATTGATTATATTATAGAAGGTTCTAATTCACCAATATTCACTACCCCAAAATCTCCTGAGGCCAGTCCGGAAGAAAGAAAGATTGCGAACTATATTCTGGAAGAAATACATGATGGAGCCTGTTTGCAGCTGGGAATAGGAGCGCTTCCCAATCTTATCGGTCATATGATAGCTGATTCGGATCTAAAAGATTTAGGTATACAGAGTGAAATGTTCTGTGATGCCTTTGTGGCCATGTATGAGAAAGGCAGAATAACCAACGCCAAAAAATCCTATGATATCAATAAGAGTACCTATTCATTCTGTCTGGGTATGCAGGAAACCTATGATTTTTTAAATGACAATCCCCGTTGTGCATCAACTACGGTTCTTCATACTAATGATCCCTCCAAAGTCGCTTTGCAGGATAACATGATTGCCATTAACAATATTCTGGAAGTTGATTTGTTAAGTCAGGTATGTTCGGAATCATTCGGACTTAGACAGATATCAGGAACCGGTGGACAGTTGGATTTTGTTATTGGAGCTTTCCATTCCAAAGGAGGCAAGGGTATCCTGGCTTTCAGCTCGACTTTTAAAGACAAAGAAGGCAATATCCATTCGCGGATAAAACCTCTGTTAACACCCGGCGCGGCTGTAACTGTTCCCCGTACTCAGATCCAATATCTGGTTACCGAATACGGAATTCAGAACTTTAAAGCTACATCTACCTGGGGCCGGGCGGAAGGTTTGATCAATCTGGCCCATCCGGATTTCCGCGACGAATTAACCAAGGCTGCCAAAGAAATGAAAATCTGGTCCAGAACCAACCGTATTCCATTTTAAATATGAAAATAACCAATAAATAATAATACAGGGCTTTGCCAAGCCCTGTATTTATTTGTATTAAATGGTGGGCAGGCAGTAATTGCCATCAGCATGGTTAAAGGAGATTTTACCCCTTCTGTCACAAAGAGGAAAGATAAGAATAAAGGATATGCTTCAATAAATGCCGAAAGAAGTGTATTATAAAAATGTTAATGATGGGATCTTTAATAAAGCCATAAGTTCCATACTTTACATAAGGAGAAGTATGAGGATGACATTAGAAGAGCAACTGGTTAAGAAAAGCCTTCTTGGTGATACAGCGGCTTTTGAGGAACTGGTCGCCCAATATCAGAACAGGATTTACGCCTTGGCGTATCGGTATATGGGTAATGAGGAAGATGCTTATGATATGACCCAGGAGGCATTTATTAAAGCCTTTCGTTCTTTGCGTTCTTTTAAAGGTGATTCCAGTTTTGGTACCTGGTTATACCGGGTGGCCACCAATGTATGCCTGGATGAGCTGCGAAAAAGGAAACGAAGGGTTCTGACTTTATCGCTGGATGAACCGTTGGCTACACAGGACGGCGATGAAGTGGAAAAAGAGATAGCGGACACATCTCCTACAGTAGACATATTATATGAACAAAAGGAGTTCTCTTTATACATACAGGACATTCTCGATGAAATGAAGCCCGAACATAAAAGTGCAATTGTATTGCGTGATTTGATGGAACTTAGTTATGAAGAGATTGCAGAGGTCCTGGATTGTTCCATAGGAACGGTAAAATCCAGGTTGAGTCGGGCACGAACTGTTTTGAGAAAAAAATTGACAGACAGGGAACTTTTGCCTTAAGCACCTCGTCTAATAAGCGAGGAGGATATAACTATGAGATGTGAACAAATGCGAGAGCTATTATCTCCATATATGGATCAGATGACCAGCGAAAAAGAGACTCGTATGGTTGAGGCTCATCTTGTGGTGTGTCCGGAATGCAACCGGGAACTGGAACAATTGCAGCGTATGGTTGCCCTGATGGGTAATCTGGATACGCCTCAGTTGCCGGAGCATTTTTCAGCAGATTTTCATCGTCGCTTAATGAATGAGCAGCCGCTTATATTTAGAAACAGTGAACTGAAAAAGCCTCGAAAACAGGCTTGGATTGCTGCTGGAGTGGCTGGTTTGGCTTTGACCGTAGGCGTTTACGCCAGCAGTTTATTGCCGGTGGGTATGGTAGCAGATTTATGGCAGGATAAAGAAGATAAGCAAAACAAAACTACTACGGTGGCCGTTGATGATATTATTCAAAGAATTCAGCTGTGGGGACATCAGGATAAGAATATTCTGCCTGCAGAGCAAATAGCTGATAAGGGTACTACTGCTCCCGGGCAGGAAAAAGTTCCGACTGCCGGACCTGCTTCTAATGAACAACCACCAGCCGAGGCCGTCCCTGCAAAGATACAGATAGAGCCTAAACTGGCAGATGTGTTTAAGTCAACCATCAAAGTTGATAATTTAAATGACTCAGTTTCCAGGGTAGTCCAAATTGCTGAAGCCAATGGAGCCCAGGCCAGAGTAACTCAGGCCGGTAATGAGGTTCAGGCATTAAATGGTATAACCCGGGAGGTTAGTTTCAAGGTTAGTTCCGAACAGGTAGGAGCAATCTTAAAACAATTGGAGGCTGTTGGCCAGGCGGGTATGCCGACAGGTGATCAGGTAGTTTATACGGAACAATACAGTGAGGCTGTTAATCAAATCCAAACCCTGGAAAAACAGATTTGTGAATTGGATACTTGCGATGAGCAAAGCAGGATTAATTTACAAACTGAATTGCAAATATGGCGGGATAAAAAACTAAAGCTGGAAAAGGAATTACAGATGGCAACCATTAAGGTGCAACTGGTTCAGGAGGTTAATCCTTAAAAGTTTAATACACAATTTAATAACACATAATTATAATGGGCAGGGAATAGTATCCTGTCCATTGAATTTTTATGTGTATATTATTGAGGAAAGGTGGAACTTCTGGTGACAGAATCCAAGTTTTTATTGATAGATGGCAATAGCCTTTTGTATCGGGCTTTTTATGCGCTGCCATTACTGCACACGCGCGAAGGGATATATACCAACGGTATTTATGGCTTTCTTACCATGTTTAACCGGATAAAGGCTGAACAACAGCCTACTCATTTACTGGTGGCTTTTGATAAGGATAAGCAGACTTTTAGAAATTCCCTGTTTAATGAATATAAAGCCAATCGCCAGTCTGCGCCGGATGAATTGAGAGATCAGTTTACCTTCCTGCGGGAAATTCTGACTGCCATGAATGTAGATTTTCTGGAAATACAGGGCTACGAAGCAGATGATATTATAGGTACAATAAGTCGGCAAACAGAAGAAAATGATATTCCGACTATAATTCTGACCGGAGATAAGGATACCCTGCAGTTAGTATCAGAGCAGGTAACAGTTATGATGACTAAAAAAGGTATTACCGAAATGGAAACTTATGATCCGCAGGCGGTTAAAAACCGCTATGGAGTGACCCCGGACCGATTAATTGAAATTAAAGCTCTGATGGGGGATGCTTCGGATAATATTCCCGGAGTTCCCGGTATAGGAGAAAAGACAGCTATAAAGTTAATTGGGGAATACGGTAATCTGGAAAATCTGTATCAACATATTGACCAGATTGCGGGGAAGAAGTTAGGAGAGCGGTTATCGGAAAATGAAGCCCAGGCGTATTTAAGCCGTGATTTATCGCGCATTGTAAGAGACATGGAATTAAACTGTGATCTGGAAGATTTTCGCCTGAAAGAACCTGATTATGCACAGCTAAGAGAGTTGTACCGCCGATTGGAGTTCAATAGCTTTTTAGCCTCTCTGCAGGAAAGTGAAACATTGGAGCAACTGGCGGAAGAAGCAATATTACCAGTTGTTGATATAAATAGAGCTGAACAGATAACCAGCATAGTTGATTCACTTTCTGCCGGGCAGGATTTGGCAGTTATTATTGAGGCAGATTATCATCATCCCATGTGGGCGAAATTGCAGGAGATTTATCTGTATAATGGACAAACTGTTTATCGCATGATTTTAGATGAGAATCCAACAGGACAATTGGAACATTTGCGTCCGTTATTGGAGTCGGGTAATATACCTAAAATATTTCATAATGCCAAGTTTGCCCAGGTAATATTAAAACGATTTGGCATTGAACTGGATGGAATTAAAGGCGATACGCTGCTAGCTGCTTATATTAAAGACCCGGCCTTTGAAGGGGAATTGTTGCATGAAACCATGCAAAAGCATTTAAATATGAATGCAACTCCTGCCAATCATGCCTTATCCGTCAGCAAGCTACCCGAATTATATGCCTGTTTAATTAACTCTATCTCACCTGACCAGATTCATTTACTGGATGAGGTGGAGATGCCTCTGTCCACAGTATTGACCAATATGGAGTTTTGCGGGGTAAGAGTAGAACGAGACACCTTAAATGCTATTTCAGCAGAATTATCTGCCGGTATTAATCATAGTGAGGAAAATGTATTTGCTATGGCCGGACAAAATTTTAATATTAATTCTCCTAAACAATTAGGCAAAGTATTATTTGAAGACCTGGGGCTCAGGGTAGTTAAAAAGACCAAAACCGGCTATGCCACTGGAGCGGAAGTCCTGGAAGAATTATGTGACGACCACCCAATAATCACGCATATATTAACATATCGTCAATTGACTAAATTGAAATCTACTTATGCAGATGCCCTGCAGGATTTACTTCACCCCGATACCGGACGGGTACATACTATTTTCAAACAGGCTCAGACAGCTACCGGCAGATTATCCAGCGTAGAGCCCAATCTGCAGAATATACCGGTTAAGATGGAGGAAGGCCGGCGGATTCGCAAAGCGTTTACAGCACCGGCAGATGATTGGTCGCTTTTATCAGCTGATTATTCCCAGATTGATTTGCGGGCCCTGGCCCATATAAGCGGCGATGAAACTTTGATTGAGACCTTCCATAAGGGGATTGATATTCATGCCCGTACAGCCTCGGAAATATTTCATGTGTCTTTGGATGAAGTCACCCCGGATTTACGGAGGCGCGCAAAAGCGGTCAATTTCGGCATTATCTATGGAATCAGCGACTTTGGACTTTCCCGTGATACCGGAGTCAGCCGTAAGGAGGCCCGTCAGTATATTGATAACTATTTAGCCAGTTATCCGGGCGTCAGGCAGTATATGGAGGATATTGTGGAGTTTGGTATGCGCAACGGTTATGTGGAAACCATACTGAAAAGACGGCGCTATTTACCGGACTTAAATGCACGCAATAAAATGGTACAGTCCTTTGCCCGGCGTATGGCACTTAATACCCCTATTCAGGGAACTTCCGCCGATATTATAAAATTAGCCATGATTAATATATATAACGAATTATTAAAACAAAAACTGCGCAGCCGGATGCTTTTACAGGTGCATGACGATCTGATATTGGAAGTTCCCCGGGAAGAGCTGGATTTGGTAATGGGAATTTTAAAAGATAAAATGGAGAATGCCTGTACTCTGAAGGTTCCGCTGGAAGTGTGTCTGAAAGTGGGAAACAATTGGTATGATATGCAGGAAATTTAATAAAGCTACCGGACCCGTTGGGAGGTGAAATATATATGCCGGAGTTACCAGAGGTTGAAACGGTAAAACGTTCCCTGTTAACCAATAAAGGAGCAAAGTTTATTACTTTACAAATAAATCATCCGGCAGTTCTCAGACGCCAGGATTTTAAGCCGGAAGAATTATACGGTAAAAAAATCAAGTCTATCGAACGGCGGGGCAAGTATTTGATATTATCTGCAATCAACGGGAGGAACCTCATAGTTCATTTGGGTATGAGCGGGCGTTTTTATATGCTTGATGTTGAGGAGCAGGTGCAAGAGCCCCATATTCATGCAGAAATAGTACTGGATAACGGGCGCAAGTTACTTTATCAGGATGCACGCAGGTTTGGCGGATTATGGCTGGTAAAGGATACGGTATCTTTTTTCAGCCGTATGGGAAAAGAACCTTTAGGGGAAGATTTCAATGCGGTTTATTTAGCTGAGGTCATAAAAAATCGTAAGGTTGCTATTAAGAGCTTATTACTTAATCAAAGCCTGATTGCCGGAATTGGTAATATCTATGCAGACGAAGCTTTGTTCCGGGCGGGAATTCTTCCCACCCGACCAGCCGGTTCGTTGAATAACGAAGAAATAATCCGCTTATCAAAATCCATAAAAGAAGTATTACAAATGGGCATCGAACAACGGGGGACTACTTTTCGTGATTATCGGGACGGAAATAATGAGGCCGGCAATAATCAGAATAACTTACAGGTGTATGGACGAAAGAATATGCCGTGTCCGGTATGTGGAGAATTAATCTGCTGTGACCGTATTGGAGGACGCAGCAGTCATTACTGTGAACATTGCCAGCTGTAAAGGCCAATATCGGTAACACTTTAAATTCCCTATCCATATAGTATTTATATAACTGCGTGGATAGGGGTGTCTTCAGGTGGAATGGTTGGCAGTACCATTATTTGCTCTGGCAGTAAGTGCGGACGGATTAATTGCCGGTCTGGCTTATGGGGTTAAAAAGATTAGGATCCCGTTATTGCCGCTTCTGCTGATTGCTTTGTCATCCGCCCTGGCGGTAACATTATCGATGTACTGCGGGCAGGGATTGGCAGCAGTTATCCCACCCTATTGGGCGCAGAAAATTGGAGCTATGTTGCTTGTGATTATTGGCGGATATTTCCTGATGGGTGCATTGCGTGATCATATCGGTAGTCTAAGCGGAGATGAACAACTGCTAAGTTTTAATGTAAAACCGTTGGGGGTTATAGTTCAGATTCTCAAAGAACCGGCCAGCGCTGATATGGATTTATCCGGAGAGATTAGTCTTAAGGAAGCCGTATTTCTAGGTCTGGCGCTGGCTATGGATGCACTGGGTGCAGGTGCAGGTATGGCTATGGCTGGTTTTAACATTTTGTTTACAGCCTTGTGCGTGGGTATGTTAAAATTTATATTAATATATAGCGGAATGTATCTGGGCGGAATTTGTCCGGGGGACCGGCTGAAAGGTGTTTCAACCTTATTATCCGGGTGTATATTTATTGTGATTGGAATATTGGAAATTATGTAAAGTCGGTGATAATTTATGAGAATCATCGGTTTGACTGGTGGGATTGCCAGTGGCAAGAGTACAGTTTCCAGGGCGTTAAGGGAACTGGGGGCCATTGTAATCGATGCCGATGAAGTTGCCCACTCTATTGTCGAACCAGGTAAACCAGCCTGGGAAGATATTGTGGCCTTGTTTGGAATGGAAATACTGCATGAGGACCAAACTATCAACCGGGACAAGCTTGGGAGTATCGTTTTTGATGACCCGGAGCGATTACTGGAGCTTAATCAAATAACCCATCCCCGTGTAATGGAACAATTTAAACATATGTTGCAAACTATTAAATTCGAAAAACCTGATGCGGTAGTTTTTATTGAGGTTCCATTGCTATATGAAACTCATATGGAGAGAATCTGTGATGAGGTATGGGTAATATGGGTAGACGAAGAAACTCAGATTGAGCGATTGATGAAGCGGGACAACCTGGGGCGGGAAGATGCTATCAAAAGAATTGATGCTCAGATGAATTTGGATGAAAAAGCCAGGCGTGCCGATATCGTTATCGATAACCGCCAAACAATGGAGGAAACAATAGAGACCGCCACCAAATATTACAAATCTATTCTGGGGCAAATATAATATATATAATTAATTGCTGCTATTGTTGGGGGTAGTTGATTTGAAAATCAAGGCAAAAAACCGCTTATCGATTTTGTTATGGTCAGGTATACTGCTTTTTTTAGTGGCGGTTTTGACTTTTCCTCAATGGATTACTATATTTTATCCTCAGCCACATCAGGAGATAGTTATGAATTATGCCAGCGAAAGCAAGATTGATTCTTGTCTGGTGTTTGCCATAATGCGGGCGGAAAGTAAATACCAGACTGGTGCCCAATCTTCGGCAGGAGCCAAGGGATTGATGCAGATAATGCCTGAAACGGCTGCATGGATTGCCAGTAAGCATGGTATTACTGATTTTAAGATCGAGCAGTTACATGATCCTGAAGTTAATATTCAGTTTGCCTGTTGGTATCTGGCTGATCTGGAGCAGGAGTTTAATGGAGAAACTCCGGTGGTAATTGCTGCGTACAACGCCGGACGGGGAACCGTCAGCAAATGGTTGGAACAGGATGTGTGGGATGGCAGTTCCAAAAACCTGGACCAAATACCATTTACAGAAACCAGAGAATATGTTACTAATGTGTTGAAAAACTATGAAGCCTATCAGGCAATTTATGAATAGTTGCATCACCATGAAATATGGTAAAAATATGCATTGGCCGGAATAAATTCCTAAACCAATTAATATAATGTCCCCAGAACAATACATGTTAAAAAGGGGGCATTTTTTTGTTTATTACAGCCCGGCGAATAGCATTCACGGCACTATTACTCGTAATTATAATAACGGCCTGGATTTATTATCATAATCAGGCGGAATATACTGCCGGTCTTGATTCCCGGGCTATTAACATTGGCCTGGTCGGTAAAATTGATTCATTGGATCCGGCATTGCTTGATAATCATGAGGAAACCCTGATTGCTTCAGCGATGTATGAAAGCCTGGTTTATTATGATGAAGAAACCAGTAGTCTTAAACCCTTGTTGCTGAAAAACTGGAAGTATTCATCTGATGGCAAAACCCTGACCCTTAATCTTAAAAAAGGAATTAAATTTCATAATGGAAAGCTGCTCACTGCCCAGGATGTTAAAACCGCCTGGGAGAGAAACTTTGCTACATCCCGTGAATGGGCCAATGTTTGTCTCTTTCTATCTATTGTCGGCAGCCGGGATAGATTGGAAGGGACAACTGCTGATATTTCCGGAATTATAGTTGCAGACAATAACACGGTCAGGATAAAGTTTTCCCAACCGAATTCTGCCTTCATCTATATGCTTACTAATCCTATATTCCAGGTATATGATAATGAACAGCAAACATCGCCCCTGGCCGGAACCGGTCCCTATCGGATTAGTGACAACAAGGACAACACCAATATTACTATGTTGCGCAACGATGATTATCATCGGGGTAAACCACGGCTTACTGCTCTGGCGATAAAAATTATTCCTGATGAAGATGAAGCCTTTAAGCAATTTAAAGATGGAAAGTTGGATTACCTGGATAAGGTCCCGTTAAAGGAAATTAAAAACCTGAAAAAAGACCCGCAATACCAGGACCAATATATAGAAAGAATGTTGCTGGAAACCTATTTGATTGGATTTAATCTGTATAAGCAACCCTGGAATAATAACTACCAATTACGGCGGGCTTTAAACTATGCCATTGACCGCCATGCCATTATAGAGCAAGTATTTGCAGGAAGCTATCGGCCGGCCAAGGGGGTAATACCGGCAGGACTGCCTGGATACAACCAACAAATGCGTGGATACAGTTTCGATCAGCAAAAAGCTAAAAATTTGCTGGCCGATGCCGGCTTCCCGGATGGGGAAGGTCTGAAACCACTTACTCTTTATTATAACGAAGATGCAGGACATCAGATGGTAGCTGAAATGATTGCCCGGCAGCTTCAGGAGATTGGTATTGTAGTAGAACTGCAGGAAATGGAATGGGATTATTACAAAAAACAGTTGGCTAAAAATAGTCTGGGTTTATTTAGAATAGGATGGCAAGCTGACTATCCTGATGCTGACAGCTTTTTATACAGTCTCTATCATAGCTCTCAACTGGGTATTACCAATTATAGCGGCTATCAAAACCCCCAGCTGGATAAAATTCTTGATGAATCCCGCCGCCAGACCGGCAATAGTCATAAACGCATTGAACTGCTGGGTAAAGCGGAAGCCATTGTAGTGGATGATGCGCCAGCTATTTGGCTCTTTCAAAAACGGGCGGCTAAAATTACCGGTAAAGAGGTCAGGAATCTAAAGGTCGACGGCATGGAAATGATAGACTGGTATAAGTTGGAGCTATTAAAACCTTCTCTGGATGGTAATACAGCAAATCCTCCGTCTAAACCCGGGAAATAATATGATTGCCCGTAGAACCGGTCACGATTGACACCGCCGCAAATGCTGTTGTATAATTACGCATGGGTTTGGAACTACTTTAGTTTTTCCAACCAGTAAAACAGTATTATGTCGGAGTGGTGGAACGGGCAGACACGTACGTTTGAGGGGCGTATCCGCGAGGGTGGGGGTTCAAGTCCCCCCTCCGACACCA